>Ga0160502_100202_pt1 | contig 69306 bp, 44 predicted proteins | sample DIDnMG_14_FD_108237 | JGI IMG/M metagenome (GOLD analysis project Ga0160502, IMG submission 108237) | Enriched soil microbial communities from UW Madison campus, WI, USA - DID2933_E24_Xylan MG | ecosystem: Environmental > Terrestrial > Soil > Unclassified | place: USA: Madison, Wisconsin... | reverse complement strand
GGCAATGGTCATCCCGGTAACATCCGCGTCTTGCTTCGTCAGTTCCACTGCGCCGCGGATCAGTTCATTCGTTACCGTCCGCTCGACAACAGCCGTCTGGCTGTAGCTGATCGTAAAGGTAACTGGTGTCTCATCCAGCTTGTAGTGCTCCGGTGCCTTCGTCTCCACCAGCTTGTAGCTGCCTGGACGAAGATGGTTCACCACCAGCTTGCCGCTAGCATCGGTCATCAAGCCGCTCGCAAGCTCTATATCCTGCGCATTCAGCAGCTTGAACTCCGCGCCTTCCAGTGGAAGGGTGTTATCCTGTGCGTCGACCTTCGTCAGCTCCACTGCGCCATCGATAAGCTCATTGGCTGCGACAACCTGCTGCGCAGTCTGCTGTCCCTTATCAATAGTGAAAGCTAGAGGCGTAGCCGACAACATATAGTGCTGCGGCGCATTCGTCTCGATGAAGCTATACGCTCCTGGCTTCAAGCCCTGAACCGTGATCTTGCCGGTGCTGTCAGTTACCAGATTCTCATAGCCAGGTACGGTAGCGCCAAGTGCATCGACCAGCTTGAACTCTGCACCTGCAAGTACAATACTCTGCTCATCCGCATCGACCTTCGTCAGCTCGACAGAGCCTGGTGTCAGCGAATTGCTGTGCTGCAAGGTCGCTGCTGTCGTCTGCCCCAGCGCAATCGCGAACGGAATCGGCGTAGCATCCCGCTCATAATTTGCCGGTGCTGCCGTCTCGATCAGGCGATAGTGCCCAGGACGCAGCCCACTGGCTGCCAGCTTGCCCTGCTGGTTTGTCGTCAGGCTGGAGCGGATGACATTCCAGCGATCGGCTGCTGCATCGTATTGCTCCAGGCTGTAGACTGCCCCCTCCAGCACGATGCTGTGATCCTCGCTATCCACCTTGGTCAGCTCCACCGAGCCCAGTTGGATCGCATTGCTGAACGTCTTCGTTACCAACTGCTGCTGGTCACGGACAATCTCGATGTCGATCGGCGTGCTGTCCGCTACATAGCCGAACGGCGCGCTCGTCTCCACCAGCTTGTAGCTGCCCGGCTGGAGGTCGGTTACCGTCAGCTTGCCCTGCATATTCGTCGTCAAGCCCGTGCGAACCTCTGCACCAGTTGCATCCAACAGCTTGAACGCTGCTCCCGCAAGCGGCCGCAGGTCGAAGCTGTCGACCTTCGTCAGCTCGAAGCCGCCGGATATAAGCGTATTGCGTGCTTCTACCTGCAAGGCTGACGCCTGGCTTCGCACAATTTCGAACCGAATCGGAGTGGTGCGCAGCTCATAATCTGCAGGAGCTTTAATCTCTACAAATTGATATAGCCCCGGGCGCAGATGCTCAACTAGAAGCGTTCCATTCGCGTCTGTGGTCAGCACACTGCTGACACCTGGAACCGGGGTTCCATTCCGGTATTCCAGTCTGAACTCGGCGCCTGCCAGCTTTACCGCGGTATTGTACTGATCCACCTTGGTCAGCTCGACAGAGCCTTCGATCAGATCATTCTCCACCTCTACGGTTGTCGTCTGTAGATTATGAACAACAACTCGATGCGGAGTCGCATCCAATTGATAATGCTGTGGCGGCTTCGTCTCCACCAGCTTGTAAGTGCCAGCCGCCAAATCATTGATGAGCAGCATGCCCTGACTATCCGTAGTGAAGGTCGCTGGCAACGGCTGACCTAGGCGGTCGGTCGTCACCCGAGCATCATGCTGATCCCGCAGCTCGAATTCCGCACCCGCGAGTAGCGATCCGTCGAATCGATCCACCTTAATCAGCTCGATTGCATTGCGAATCCGGGTATTGGTGAATTCGATCTCTAATGTCTGCTGCTGCCCTCTATTAATCGTAAACGAAATGGGTTCGCTGTTCACCAGATAGCCTGTCGGAGCTTGGGTCTCAACCAGCGAGTAGTCGCCCGGCTTCAGGTTATCCACGAGCAGCTTGCCCGATGCATTAGTCTGCAGACCGTAGCGGATCGCGTTACCCGATGCATTGCGCAGTGTAAATACCGCGCCTGCCAGCGATACCGCAGCATCGTCCTGGTCCTTCTTCGTCAGCTCCACCGCACCTGGCTGCAGCTCATTGACCGCCAGCACCTCGTCCGCCTCGGTCTGCTGGGCCTCGATGGTGAATGGTACAGGATTTCCAGAAACAACATAATCCTGCGGAGCGGTCAGCTCTACAAATTGATAGCTGCCCGCATCCAGATCACGAACTTCAATCCGGCCGTTCTGATCGGTGGTCAGGCTCGTATACCCAGGCACATCCTGATAGCTGCCATTGTGCTGCACCTGCAGCTTATAGACGGCGCCAGGCAGTCCCAGATTGCGATTATCCTCGCCAACCTTCGTCAGAATGACATCCCGAATAATCTTCTTGTTCGCTACCTTGACCTGAATGGAAGCAGCGTTCAGCTCCACTGTACGGGTATCGGCGATGCCCACCACATAGCCATGCGGCGCTTCGCTCTCACGCAGCACATAGTTGTCATAGAGCAGATTCGAGAAGGTCGCCTTGCCATCTGCGCCGGTCACCAGCGAGCGAAGCTCAATCTGACCCGTGCTGTCATACAGGGTGAATCTTGCCCCTGCAAGCGGCGCATCATTGGCCGCGTCGACCTTGAGCACCTCTAGCGCGCCCAGATCGCCAACAGCCGTGCCCGAGCCGGTGGAGAAGCGCACCACATAGCTCTTCTGCGATTCGGTAATCGCGCTCTGCACGTTGTCGCCTGTGAATTTCACACTGTTGCTCACTGTGGAGCCGCTGATGGCGTTCACGAACGACTGATACTCCAGGATGTATGGTCTGTCGATCGTGTTCGCAAAGGTCAGCTCGAAGCCCTCCGAGCCATCGCCCAGCGTCACGAAGCTCAGACTGTAGTCTGCTTCATCCGCAAGACTTCCCTTGCTCACAGCTCCGTTAACCGCCACCACCGCTTCATAGAGCTTGAAGGACGCCTTCAGGAGCAGTTGGTTCGCTGACATCGCGTCGCTAACCTTCACATTGCTCACCGTCGACTGCCCGCGGTTGATGTCCAGTCTCCAATGAATCGCTCTGCCGTTCTGGACACCGTCCTTGGCGACATATTCGCCGCCATACTGCACCGGAACCGAGGCATTCAGCACGGCAAGCTGGGATGCGCCGTCATACAGTGTAGCGGTGTTGTAATAGCTGCTCACGACAATCTCGTCTTCCACCGTCGTCTTGTACGTAATCTGATAAGCGGTCGTAATCGGGTCATTGAAGGTCAGCCTGAAGCCGTTATTGCCCGAGCCGTCTACCAGGGTATAGTCTACGGCATACTTGTCGCTCCCCAGCTCATCTTTGACGATGACGCCATTGGCTGAACCATCCAGCTCCAGCGCATGTACCTCGAGCGAGCCGGCAACCAGCTTCTGCTTGCCCTTGTAGTAATCGACGACAACGGGTGCCGCCACCGGCTGCTTGTTGTAGTTCAGACCTACGGTCCATGTTATTTCCTTGGTCAGCGCATTATAGCTGCCGCCCTTGAATCCATTGGCCCTCGTGTAGTTATCCGGCGAGAAGATTGCTTCTCTCGTCTTGTCCGGCATATTCACGGACTGCTCCACCCAAGCGATATGCGCTTGATTGCGATATTCATGCGTATCGCTCACGATCGGATCGAAGCTGGTCGTATAGGTAATGGTGTAGTGATCGGCAAATGTGCCCTGGAAGCGAAGGACGAAGCCTTCATGGTACCCATTTCCATAGGCTTCTAACGTATAATGCGTATTCAAGTCCAGTGTATTCCCCTGGCTGTCGCGGATGACGAGCGAGCCTGGCTGAAGCTCCAGTCGGCTGCCGACAAAGGTGTCGGTAATAACCGGATTTTCCATTGGAAAATGATTGCCGTTAAATGTAATCGTCCAGTCTGTCGTCTTCGCATTATAATTCGTGCTGCCATTGCTCTTATCCAGAATGACCTGCTGAATCGGTTGCGTCTTGGTTATCGTCTCGCCGTCCCAGGTGACACGATTGGCGACCGTTCCGTCATCGTAGACACGATCTTGAATCCGGGTCGCATAGACCACCTCATAAGCAGCGTCGATGTCCTCATTGAACTGTAGAGTGAACTGGCCGGCAGTTTCCGTATCGAGCGTGTAATCGCTCGCCGACACTTCATCTCCCCGAACCGGCGACCCGCTCTCATCGAAGGTAATCGGATAGACCTTCAATGTACCTTGCACCAGCTCCTGACTGCCATCAAATTCATCTAGCAGCAGCGCATTGGCCTGCGTGATCGGCTTCTCATTATAATTGTACTGAATCGCCCACTGGATCGTCTGGGTGGCGGCATTATAGCCAACAGCGCCCTTATCCAGCGGCTTGCCATGGTTCACGCTTACTGTGGCCGATGTGCTCTGGCTCTGAATGTTGCTCCCGGATAGCTGCGCCTTGTTCTCGAAGCTGGTCGGCAGCTCATCCGTAATCGTCGTTGCAAATTCGACCTCATAAGCACTGTTGATCGCCGATGCGAAACGAATCTCGTAGGTATTGCCTGACCCTGGGACAACCGTATATTGCGCCGGGTCAACGGGATCGCCCTTCTGTACCGTGCCATCAAGATTTACGGTCAGCTCATAGACTTGAACCGTCGTCTCATCCAGTTGCAAGCCTGCAGGCAGCTCATCGCTCAGCACCGGGTCCTCAATCTCTCGCTCGGCCTTATTCATCTCGATCGACCAATGAATCTGAGTCGGGTTGAGCGGCTTGTTCGGCACGCCGCGCTTATCCAGCTCGGAGCCGGAGGCCGACTGGAACTGAATCGGGATACGCTTCAGGTCATTCTTGATCGGGAACACAATCTCTTGCCGTGTGCTTCCGACTATGGTGCGTTCGCTGAACTTGGTCTCTGCCTTGAATGTTCCTGATATATCCGAGCGCTGCTCAACCAATGCATTAAAGGTGAACGTGACTGTCCCATCCATCGTTACAGCGAAGGTGCCATACTGGTTCAGGGGACCATCAAACTCATTATACAATTCGAAGGCATCCGGCAATTGGAATACAAAGGTATCCCCGGCCTTGTAGCCATGACCATTCTCCAGCGCCCATGTGTAGGATACGCTGACCGGATCGCCCAGCTTCGGCCGATTGCCCGGATTGACAGAGGAATCGATGAGTTGATCGTTGTCATCGCGCAGCTCTACGCTCGTCAGGATGCTGTCCGTAGATAGCAGCATATTCCTTAGCATAAGCTGTTGGACGGGAACAACGATCGTCTGGATTCGCTCTCCGAGCTGGAATACCAGCTCCGCGTACTCCTGCCCGGCCGTCACCTCACCTAGCTGCGCTTCAATCGTCAGGGTACCCTGTATTGTCCGTACTACAGCGCCATTGTCATCTGTTCCCTGTACGGGCTGGCCAGGCGTCCCCTCAGCATCTTCATGAGGCGCAGAATTCTCCCCCGAGTCCGCCCCGCCGGATGTGTTGTCCTCTGAGGGCTCCACGCCCGAATCAGGTACAGCATGGCTGTCGGTTCCCGATTCGCCTGATGGCTCCGGGCTGTTGTCAGGAGCCGTGCCGCTCGCGTCAGGCGTTGCTTCGCTCTCTCCGTCCGCTTCATTGTCGGCCGATTCAGTAGCAGCCGGCTCATCGGCGATCGGAGCCTCTTGGGCACTAGCTGCCCCGGCAGCGGGCGAATTCGCAGAGCCTGCCTCCTCTGTGGACACAGATGTCGCGCTGCTCCCCGCTTGATCAGAGGCAGCTTCCCCGGCAGAGCCTTCAGACGCTAGAGCGCCTTCTTGTGCTTCATCGGAGGATGCCGGGGCAGATGATGCTTCACCATCATTACCAGCAGTCGTCGCTGTGTCATCGCTCTTCGCAGGGGCAGTCTTATCCTCTGTCGTCTCATGACCAGTCTCCCTGCTGCCAGAATTGTCGCCCGATCCCTCGCCCTCTGGCGCTATCGGCGGCTGACGGTCTGGAGCGGCTTCCCCGCTCTCAGTCGTCTCAGGTGCGCCAACTGGCGATGAAGAGCTTGCATCGAAGCTTAGACGGACTGTACCATCCGAAGCGATCACATAGCTGCCTGCTTGCTGCTGATCTGTAGTTCGCAGTTCTCCCTGCTCAGAGACAGCATGAACCAGCTCTGGCAGTTGAAAGCTATAACTCTCGGCATCCTGCCGATTACTGTGGAGCATCCAGTTGTACGTGATGCGAAAGGTTTCCCCCGCATGCAGCACCCGCTCAGGGTACTGTGCGGCATCGATAGGCAGGCCTGCTTCGTTCTCGAGCCTCACATCCGCCAGTACCAGTGAACTGCCGCCATCGGCAGTGGCCGACACGATGGACAGCGGTACGAGCAGGTTGTGAAGCAGCAGCATCAACGCAAGCGCCGATATTCGTAGCCTCTTGCTCACTTTCCATCTCCTCTCCGTTCTTATTAGGGCGTGTCCGAACACTCTGAACGGACCATATCTGCCGAGTTTTCGTTCCAGGCAAGACGCTTTTTCGCAGGCGTACCGGGGGTACGTCAAGAAAAGGCATCGCAGCATAGGGCGAAAAGGCGGGGAGAGATGCCCTGAATGGGCGTTCAGACACGACCTAGCTAACTCGCAGATGTGGAGGATGTCTCCCCATCCCTTAACTCTGCGGTGACAATCAGACGGTCGGGCGGATTCTTCTTGCCCGCCGGCGTACATGTCACCAGCGTCAGCAGCGGTTTGCTGCCGTCATGTAGCACATCCACACGGCTTTTAGGGACAGAGAAGCTTTCCGTTACGACGAAGGACAGGCTCCGTTCAAGGGTCTGCACCTCGATGACATCGCCAGACTCAAGCTCCCCCAGACGGTTAAATTGCTTTCCATAGGTCAAGGAGCGGTGTCCTGCCAAACCCACATTATGTAATCCAATCTGCTTTTTGGGCTCAATCATGCCGACTCCCTCACGAAGCGTCTGCAGTGAAGCGCCCTCGAATATCACAATCTCCAGCTCCAGCTTAGGGATGCGCAGGATGCCTCTGGCGCCCTTGAGCTCCGCGGCCCCTTCAGAGCTGACCTCCACGGGTTGCCCTGATGAGGATAGCTGCTCCAGCCACTCCGTGTTGCCAAGCTGCTCGAAGCTCGCAATCAACTCCGCCTGATGAGCTTCATATTGCCTGTTCTCGAATAGAGGGTACAGTACCAGTGCAAGCCCCGTCAGCATCAGCGCCAAGCCGATCCATCTCCTTCGTAGGATACGAAAAACCTCCCTTCCATACGCACATTAGACAGCTCTCCTCCTGGCAGGCCGAGAGCTGTATCTAGTTGCACCGTTTGGATTTGCTCCAGTTCGTGTCAATATAGAACACAGTACCTGGAAGCAATAAACAGTATATCTCAGTTACCTAGACAGAATCTGAACAGGGATTTTTTTGCATAAAATCCACACGAGTTCACCAGAAAAAATATACTCCTCCCTTTCATATCAAAGGATAGGAGCCCGAAGGCTCAAAATAAAGCTGGGAATTTTAATGGGAAATTTTCCTACTGGCGCGCATACATTGGAGGGCAGTTTAGTTGTATAGGGACAGAGGTTGTCCCATATCCATACTTGACGGTGGAGCGAGGAAATATGGGGAAGGGAAAGCTGACATATTCGCTCTTGCTGCGCTTGCCACCCGGCAATGAGAGTGACGCTGCGGCTACACTCGGCGTTCCAGCTCTCCTACCCGGCGCTCCAGCTCCTCCAGCTTGTTCAGCAGCTCCATATCTCCAGGGCTTCTGACCACCCCATCGGAAAGCCTCTTCAGACGCAACAGCTCGTGCTTCACCCACTCGTAGTCCTGTACAATAATATCCAGAAATTCATTGACCTGATCCCGGTCATACCCTCTCCATCGGGTATCAAATTCTTTCGTATGTACGTCTAGCGCCGTAAGTTGAAGTCCATTTTGCTTCATAATCTAGTACCCCCTTGATCTTTATCTATAATTTGTACGATTTAATCTAATTATGGTTTCAGTATTTTCTGACAAGATGCTGTGTTCCGCAAGGCACATGTAGTACGTGAACAGGGACTCTGCCGATCGTCTGGCGACTTCCTACCATACTATATACCTATTTTCCCCGCCGGCTTCACCCATCTAGCGTCCCTTGCAGGTCATGCTATGCTCCTCTATAATAGATTCAAATCCTTTTGAGGGAGTTGGAATCACTTGAAGAAGAAATGGTTCGCAACGGTTGCCGCAGCCTCCCTGCTGCTGAGTGCCAGTGCCGGTGTCTACGCTGGAAGCAATCTGCAGGAGATTAAAGCCTACTTCGATTCATCGATTAAATTTGTCGTGAACGGAACAGCATTTGAGCCGACGAATGAAAAAGGGGTGCCCGTGCTCCCGATTATTCATAACGGAACGACGTATCTGCCTGTACGATCCATCTCGGGCGCACTGGACGTTGCCGTCAATTATGATAGCAAGACCAAGACGGTGTATCTTGGCGAAAAACTTGAAGGTACCCCCATCTCCGCAGGCTTTGACAACATGTACCATACCAAGGACCCTGAGATGACGGTATATAAAGGAAAAGACTATAAAGACGTCTTCTTCGATAATGCGACAGGCAGCCGCTCGAGCTCCTTCATGCTGTATCCAAAAGGGAAATATCAGAAGCTGTACTTGCAGATAGCCGCCATCGGTGAGGATATCGAGCAATTCAAGGTGGAGGATAGCAAGAGCGGAACCGTGCTGAAGACCGAAACGGTCGCAGTGGCGGATGGACTGAAGACGATTGAGGTCAATATCGCGGGTGTTCATGAGCTGTACATTCACGGTAATGTAAGCGACTCGGGCAAGGTGTTTGTCCCGCTGACAACTTCCTATTATAAATAGCATACTTCAACGTGAACGGCCGATGCCCTTGCTCGCGGGCTAAGCTTCATCTCGCGTAGATTCAGTTGAAGGGGTCAGGCTTGAACGGACCTGCTCGGTCATTAAAGGTCTGCCTGAACGTGTATACGAAGACGCCTCCATAACCACTATGATAGTGGAGATGGAGGCGTTTTTTGGCTTGGTAAGGTAAATTATAGTGGTCAGCTTCTTCGTGCGGTAGCAATCTGGAATAGGCGCAAAGGATAAACTCCGCTCATGAAGCCATCCCTTGATGTCGCGCGGCTGCTCGCACTTACCTGCCTCTGCGGCTAGACAGTCACAGCCTCGCCTATCCACTGATCACATCCAAGCAAGGCCAGGGCGCGGCGACTGCTGTCCTGTTACCTACAGCCTTCTGCGCCACGCTTGTTCAATCCCAGGACATGACGCTCAATCCCCGCATAGTCGGTAATGATGCGGATCTCATCCCATGCGCCGTAATCCCTCAGTAGCTGCGCCACCTCAGGCGCCTGGCCCATGCCCAGCTCGAAGGCGATCAGGCGCGGCGTCTGTGCCAGCTTGGGGAGCTGTGCCAGCATGCGCCGATACGGGTCGAGACCGTCCGCGCCGCCATCCAGCGCGAGACGCGGCTCGTAATCCCGCACCTCACGCTGTAGGTGCGGGAGCTCACCCGCCGGTATGTACGGCGGGTTGGAGACGATGACATCGGCGCACAGCCCGGCGAGCTCGCCCGGGCTGCCGCCTTCGGGCCGTAGCTGCGCGAACGGCCCGAGCAGGTCGCCCTGCACGAACTGCAGCCGCCCGTCAACTCCGTGACGGGCCGCGTTCGTGCGGGCGACTGCCAGCGCGTCCTCCGACAGGTCGGACGCGCATACGCGCCACGCGTGACGCTGCACAGCGAGCGTCACGGCGATGGCGCCGCTGCCGGTGCCGACGTCGATGACCGTCGGCACCGCTAGGCGGGCCTGAGCGCAGCCAGGCCCGGCAGGCGCAGCGCCTGCGGCGGGCAATGGCGCCGCCGCCATGGGCGCCTCGGCGGGCGATCGCGAGCCCGCCTCCGCCTCCACCGCGGATGCTTCGGCAGGCGCGAACGCTCCCGCCTCACTCCCCGCGGCTTGCGGCTCCTGCTGCACGGCTTGCGGCTCCGTCGGCACGGCTACTTCGCCGGGCGCCCTACTCGTGCCCGCCTCCGCTGCCCCTCCGCCACTCGCAGGCTCCGCGTCCGCTCCCGCGCTGCCGCCTGCGGCGGGCCACAGCTCGTCCGCGGCTAGCAGCACAGCCTCGACGAGCAATTCCGTCTCCGGGCGTGGGATCAGCACGCCGGGGCGCACCGTGAAGGGGAGCCCGTAGAACCATTGCTCCCCTATAATATACTGCACCGGCTCGCCTGCCGCCTTGCGCCGCAGCAGCTCGCTCCAGCGCTCCCATAGCGCCGCATCCAGCGGCTCGTTCCAGTCGCGGAGCAGTTGAGCCCGCTCCATGCCGAGCAGATGCATCAGCAGCAGCTCTGCATTGGGACGCGCCTCATCCACCCCAGCCCCGGACAAAAGAGAAGAAGCCTGCAAGCAGGCTTCTCTTAACGTCATTCCGGGGCGATAGGCTATCTCCAAGTCGTTCACGTTCATCCTTCACGCCTCCACCCATTCACATCGCCTCGCTGTACAGCTTTAGCTTATGCCAGATTCTCTCTCTCCAGCAGCTCCGCCTGCTCTGCAACGGTCAGCGCATTAATAATTTCTCCCATGTCGCCATTCATTACCGTATCCAGCTTATGCAGCGTCAGACCGATCCGATGATCTGTCACACGGCTCTGCGGGAAGTTATACGTGCGGATGCGCTCACTGCGGTCGCCTGTTCCGACCTTGCTCTTGCGCTCCCCCGCATACTTCGCCTCTTCCTCCTGCCGATGAATATCGTAGATTCTGGCGCGCAGCACCTGCAGCGCCTTCGCCTTGTTGTCATTTTGCGATTTGCCGTCCTGACAAGTCGCCATGATGCCTGTCGGAATATGTGTCACGCGCACTGCCGACTTGGTCGTGTTAACGGACTGTCCGCCAGCGCCGCTGGAGCAGAAGGTATCTACACGAATATCCTTGTCGAGAATCTCAATCTCGACATCCTCCACCTCAGGCATGACCGCCACTGTCGAGGTCGAAGTATGGATGCGTCCGCCGGACTCTGTCACCGGAATCCGCTGCACGCGATGGGCGCCGCTCTCATATTTCAGCTTGCTGTAGGCTCCCTTGCCGGAGATCATGAAGATAATCTCCTTGTAGCCGCCCAGATCGCTCTCATTAGCGTCCAGCACCTCAACCCGCCAGCCCTGGCTATCTGCATAGCGCGTATACATCCGGTACAGATCGGATGCGAAGAGCGCCGCCTCGTCACCGCCTGCCGCACCGCGAACCTCAACAATGACGTTTTTCTCGTCATTAGGGTCCTTGGGCAGCAGCAGAATGCGCACACGCTCCTCCAGCTCTGCCAGCTTCTCGCCCAACTCCTCGATCTCCAGCTTCACCATCTCGCGCATCTCGTCGTCCAGCTTCTCACCCTGCAGAAGCTTGGCATCCTCGTACTGCGCCAAGGTCTCTTTGTACTCCATAAATGCATTGTATGGCTCTTGCAAATCAGACTGCTCCTTGGAATAATCCCGCAGCTTCTTTGAATCGTTCGCTATATCCGGGTCGCATAGCAGCTCGCTCAGCTTCTCATAGCGGTCGGCCAGCGCCTGCAGTCGGTCCAACATCATTGTTCATACACCCCTAAACTCAATATCTCCGTCCCTTCATTATATCACATCTGAACGGAAAATGAGCAAGACGCCGCACAATCCCATTCGTTTCTTCTGAGATGCGATCATTGTCGACAGCCTTGCGCCATCGCACCTTCCGCAAGCAACCTCAAGGGGGCAGCCAGATGCCTTCATGTGAGCGAACCACCGCCGTTGCCCGCTCATTCAAGCTCCTGACAGATGTCCAACGCCGTAGCAGACATCGATCTGCGGTGTCCTCTTATATCCAGTTGTGGATAACATCCATTCAAGCTGAAATGTAATAATAAATGTATTTATCCACAGACTTATTCACAATCAATCCACATTATCCACAGAACGAGGACGAAAATATGTAATCTCTATGCTGTAAATGGCTGCATGGCGCGGTCCGTCGAACCACGCCTAGGGTATCGATCGAACCGAGTCACGACAGATCATACGCCCCTTGACCATCACCCTTCCGTGACTGCTCCCCGCTTGTTTCAGCTTACCCAGAATCATTGACCGCGGTACGTGACATTTCCTCTGTGTCCACCTTGTCAATGAGCGCATCTCTGAGTGCTCTCCGCTTCTTCATTTCGTTTTTTCTAGATTGTTGATCTTTGAAAAAAAGAACATTTGTTCTATAATAAAGCTAATGACATCACTTGAAGTGGATTACTCTGGAGGAGATGCAAATATGACCGTCCTATTTATTACAGGCTTATCGGGAACAGGCAAGTCGACCCTATTAGATGAGCTCAAGCTGCGAGGATACCATGTTGTCGATACGGACTACGGTTACATTCAGGAAGTAGATGGAGAAGTCATACTGGATGAGGATAAAATAACGAGACTGTTGGAGGAGTACAGAGATTCCCATCTGTTTATTGCGGGCATCTATTCGAATCAGGGCAAATTCTATGAGCGGTTCGATCGTGTTATTTTACTGAAGGCTGAACTTGAGGTGATGCTCGATAGAATACAGAACAGGACCTCCAATCCTTATGGGAAGCATCCAGAGGAGATCGCGAAGGTTATAGCTAGCTACAGATACGTGCTGCCCCTCTTGGAAGCAAGAGCAGATATTATCATCGACACTTCAAACAATGGAGTCGACTCGATTTGCAAAAAGCTGCTCGATATACTTTAGTACATGGAATGAACGGTGAGCATTAGCTTATACAAGACCATAGACCGCTGCTACATCAGGACGTTATTCTGAACTGAAAAGAGGCGCAATCGCGCCTCTCCTCTTGCCCTGCTTATGCTTAGACATTGAAACGGAAATGCATCACATCGCCGTCCTGTACCACATACTCCTTGCCCTCCAGCCGCAGTTGTCCGCGTTCCTTGGCTACGTTCATGGAGCCTGCAGCAACCAGATCATCATACGAGACCACCTCGGCACGGATGAAGCCGCGCTCAAAGTCCGTATGAATCACTCCCGCAGCCTGCGGCGCCTTCATGCCCTTGCGGATCGTCCAGGCGCGAACCTCCTGCACCCCTGCTGTAAAATACGTATACAATCCCAGCAGCTTGTAAGCTGCGCGGATAAGCCGGTTCAGGCCCGATTCATCCAGACCCAGCTCCTGCAGGAACATCTCCTTGTCCTCGCCCTCCAGCTCAGCAATCTCCGCCTCCACCTTGGCGCTGATCGGCACGACCTCGGCATTCTCGGAGGCAGCGAACTCACGCACGATCTGGACATACGGATTGCTATCCGCATCCGCAACTCCATCCTCGCTAACATTAGCCGCGTACAGCACCGGCTTCATGGTCAGCAGATGAAGCTCGCGCACGAGCAGACGCTCATCCTCGGTCAAGTCCAGGCTGCGCGCAGGCTTATCCTCGTACAGCGCCTCCTTGATCCGCTCCAGCACCTCTACCTCTTGCGCATACTTTTTGTCGCCGCTCTTCATATTCTTCTTGGAGCGTTCAATCCGCTTCTCCACCGACTCCAGATCAGCCAGCACCAGCTCCAGATTAATCGTCTGAATGTCGCTCAGCGGATCAACCTTGCCCGCAACGTGAGTAATGTTCTCATCCTGGAAGCAGCGCACGACATGGACGATCGCGTCCACCTCGCGAATATTGGCCAGAAACTTGTTGCCCAATCCCTCGCCCTTGCTCGCTCCCTTGACGATACCAGCAATATCGATAAATTCAAATGCAGTGGGTACCGTCTTGTTCGGCGTGACCAGCTCAGTCAGCTTGTCCAGACGATGATCCGGCACCTCGACCACTCCGACATTCGGGTCAATGGTACAAAACGGATAGTTCGCCGACTCCGCACCCGCTTGTGTAATGGCATTAAACAACGTCGATTTCCCTACGTTCGGGAGACCGACGATTCCGCAAGAAAGTGACATATAACGTACATCCCCTTATCCTAAAAGCATAGTCTGTTGCCATTATACCCGATGCTCTCTGCCAAAGGAAGCCCTTGGCCGGACAAGCCGCCGCTGTATCCTTGCCTTATGGCGAGCATTGGCGAGCTTCTAGCAGAAGAAGGTAGCTCCGCTTACAGCAAAGCACCGCGCGCCAGGAAGCAGCGCGCGGTGCGAACAGAGAGTCGGCACAGACCTTGCTGCTGGTGCAGCAACACACGCCCCCAACCAACTACATGGGCGGCTTGGCTGACTCTAGCCCATTTCCTGTCTATTGTCGCGAGACTCAAGAGCTTCCCGCGGCACTTCGATAGGCTCAATAGCATTCCATCGGCTGTAATCCGCCTGAACCTGCTGTCTCAGCCGAACCGCGTGCCCCGCCTCCAGATCCAGGCAAAAATCCGCATCCGTTGTGATGCGAATCGGCAGCGCCTGCAGTTGCCCCCTTCCAGGGAAACGAATCGTCCAGCTCAGCTTCTTGATCTGCATGGAGGAGCCCGCCTCACCAGTCATCTGCCTCGCCCCAAGCGTGCTATCCAGCAGCTCTGTCAGCAACAGCCGATTGGCTGCCGAATTCGCCGTGGACGAATAGACCAGCTCGACAGCGCCATCCTCCACGTCCACGAGCTTCATGCTCTGGCGTGCAGCTTCTCCCAGCTTGCGAAGCTGGCGCGCTGGAGCAGCCTGGTAGTCGGATAGGCTGTGCATCGCATCCGCTTGATCCTCCTCGTCCAACCTGCTCCATTCACCACCGAAGCTCTGATCCTGCACATACATATGCTCTCCATCCAGCAGCGTCCGCCAGCTCGATTGCTCCTCTCCCTTGCCAGCAGTCACCGTCTGGTCAATACGCAGCGGGTGAAGCGCCACACGCCCCTCTGAGCGCAGATCGAAGCGATCGTCTCCCTCATCTGCGTGAAGCTCCTGCCGAAGCTTCACCGTAAGCGCGTAGCTGTCTGATGCCTCGACTGCGGCAATGGCCTGCTCCAGCAGCTCGCGGGCAGGCGACAGGCCGGTCACAGTTGTAGCCTTGAGCCTGTCCGCTCCCGACTGTCCGCAGCCAGCGGCGGTCAGCAGAACCGCGAGCAGCAGGCCCGTAAGCCGCAGTGGGCTAAGGGCGCGTTGGTTCCTGTCATTCAACTTACTTCTCTCCTTATGTTGGGGTTCATTTGGGTTATCCTAATATTATCCCCAGATTGCCCACAAAATAACGGAGTTTATCAACAAAACTATCCACATTATCCCCTATTTATCCACAGATTCGGATGTTTTCATGGGGATAAGTCGTTTTTTCGTTTAATCATCAAGGATTCAAGCTCGTGTCATTTTCCTGTTGGAGCGCTTCAATTAAGGCTTCAAGAACGGGCTTTTCTTCCTGCTTTATCCGTTGGATTTTATCAATAATACTATCGACCCGCTCAAGCTCCCCGGTAAACTCCAGCTTGAGTAGATAATTGCGCATCGCAAAAAACTCATCCTTGAACTGCGTATAGGATTGAATGTATCCATCCAGTCTAAGCGAAGGGAATTGATTCATCAAAAACTTAAGCCTCTCCGCCATCATCAGCTTATGTTCCCCTATTACATGCAGCGCCGTCACATCCACATCTCTTTCCTGCAAGGCCATGAGCTTCAAATTCTTATTCACAAAATCATAGGTGTCAAGACCATACAGCAACTGGTATCCCTGGTCGTAGTCCATTACATTACGTATTGTCGCCCTGGAATGGACGAAATCCTTGAGCTGGTCAATAATATAATCCAGTCTTAGATGAAACCGGACCTCATCTCTAGGCCTCATGATAATCAATTTGCTTTCAAATTGTTCATAGTTATAGGTGTTATCAAAGAATCCTTGCTTCATCTGATCAACCTTCACGGTTCGACTGGACAACTGCCCTTTGGCATCATATCCATAGAAAGTAAACTCCCCTGCCTCCTGATCGAAACCATGAATCATAATCATATGATTAAAATTCTGTTGGCGCTGCTCCGCAGCTGTACCTGGAATATACCTCTCATTGACATGGATACAGATGTATCGATTCTGACGAATCGATTCCATAATAACGTCTATAAACTCCATCTGATGCTGTATCAGCACGTCCCTGCTAATCAACTGATGCTCCAAGAGCGGGCAAAGCGGTGACCAATTATATCCCGAAGCATCCGGGAGATAGAATTGAACGGGAAGGAGCGGGCTGTTAACATCCGAAACCAACTGAATATAGTTTTGAAAGATCCAATGTTGAGCATGAGGCAACTGCCCTATAACCGCCATTTGATAGGCATAATTTAAGTATCCTCTCACCATTGGCTTGTGTACAGGCAGTACTTTCTTCATCATCGTATGCTCCTCCATTCAACAACTCGTTATGGTGCGTTCAAACAGGGGATAAGGGAATCCACGGCGACAAATGGCTCGTCTATAACGATACGCACTTGAGGCGTGATAACATCGCTTCTTCATCATCTGCAGCCGCGAGGATTCTGTCTTCAACCTCCTGCTTAGCGTGTTTGAAGGATTCCGCAAATAAGGCTTTGGATATTACATTCAAAATAACCTCCCAGTTGGTCGCCAATCGCTGGAACTCTGCTTCCCAGCTTGAGAAACTGTGCTCTCTGTAGTGCTCAGAGTACGCATTCATGACTAGCCCAAACTGCATTCTTCCTAAGATCAACCGGTTAAAATAAGCGTATAGCCTTCGAATGCTGTCTGTTAAATCATCATATAATTCATCCATATTCAACTGTGTAATTTCATCGGCGAGCTTCCTTATGCTGCTCATCATATCCTTTTCTTCTATTTTTGCAACCGCCTCACGGAGGAGCGATGCCCAATCCGTTAAGAGCGGCGCTTCTTGAATCTGCCATTCCCCAAAATACTCTGAAGCCTGCTGCAGCACATGAAACGACACCCTCTTTTCTGCCTTCGTGAAATAAGGGTCTACGATCAACACCTCTTCCGCTTGCAGATCAAGACCCACAGCAATGCAGGCGTGACGATTATGCGTCTTGCCGCAGTAGGGATCCCAATCACAATAGTACCCATCAAACCCGATCACTGCCGGGACTCCGTTATCGATCTGCTGTGAAATACGGGATAGTGATTGGGAAAAAGGAGCTTGTTCCAATACAAGCCTTGCCCCATGAAAATTATATAAATTATCCCATTTATGTTGATCAACTTGATCCTCATCCACATCGTCAGACAAGCTAAAAAAATCCCAGCTATCCCTATACATCAGTCGGTAGTCTCTTTGGTAATGAGCTGTAATCGTAGCGGCAATATCATCTAGACAAGCTGAAAACCGGTTCGTACATTGAATGGGAACCTTGCGTATAGATACCTCAATCATTCCAAGGCCTCTTTTCTGAATATCGTTCTAAGCTTTTGCAATACGTATCATCACTTGTTTCCCGATCTTGTCCAGTGTGTTGAAATTTTCCAGAAGTGTTACATCGGAATCAAAATGGATGTGATACAGCTTTTCCAGCAGAATAATAATTTTTATGAATCCGATTGAATCCAGGCCGTAGTCAATAAGATTATCCTCAGGTTGTATATGCTCCACGTCGACCTCAAACAACTGATGTTCCTGTATCGCCTCTAACAAGGTCTTATGAATGGCCGCTTCATTGATTGGAACAGACATACTCCACTTCCTCCCTCTACATAGCCAGGTTATGAGCTAGCTATCTTGCTTCGCTTGTCCGTAATCAGTTGCGCCATCGCTTCAAGATGGTCAGCCTCCAGTAGCAACGCCAGGTCAGTCTGCACTGCAAATTGCTCCTCAATCCGTTGAGCCAGACGAATGAGCAGCAGCGAATGCCCCCCTAGCTCCAGGAAATTATCCAGCAGACCCACCTGCTCGATCTGCAGGATGTCCTCCCACAGCTCCGCCAAAGCAACCTCTTCCTCCGTTTGAGGAGGAACATAGTGCTTCAGGCGTGCAGCAGGTGCCGATGGCTCAGGCAACGCTCGCTTATTGACTTTGCCGTTCACTGTTAACGGAAAATGATCGACGAAGATGATTTCTGCTGGACGCATATATTCTGGTAAATTCCGCTTGGCGAACATCTGCAGGGCAAATTGATCCGCATCTTCTACCGCCCGCCGTAGAATGACATACGCATACAACTGCAGGTTTCCAGTCCGGTCTGCTTTAGCTGTTACTACGGCTTCCTTTACATTTTTGTGCCTGCGCAGCACGGATTCAATGTCGCCAGGCTCGATACGGTTGCCAGCTATCTTCAATTGATCATCCAGCCGGCCAATATAGACGATTGTGCCGTCAGGCATCCAGCGGGCTGCGTCTCCAGTTCGGAACATTTTCCCTTGACCCAAGAATGGATCATCTAGGAATCGTTGTCGTGTAAGCTCCTCATCCGTATACCCAGCGCCAACGCCTATGCCACCAATATATAGCTCCCCAGGAACCCCTAGTGGTACAGGTTGAGCATTCCCATCAAGAATATAGATGCTCGTATTGGCTATCGGACGTCCAATCGGTACGCTAGTCTGCTTAACTCCAGGCAAGCATTGCCAATGCGTCACATCAATCGAGGCTTCGGTTGGCCCATACAGATTGTGCAGCTCTGCATGCATGGTCTCAAAAAATTTCTGTTGCAACTCAATCGACAATGCTTCGCCGCTGCATATGACGCGTCGAAGTGTACGGCACTGACTTGCATGCGAGTGATCGAGAAACACGTCCAGCATGGAGGGGACAAAATGAATCGTCGTTATCTCCTCCGTTTGAATCAGTTCGACCAGATACGGTGTGTTTTTGTGGCCTTCCGGCACAGCTACGACAAGAGCAGCTCCACACATCAGTGGCCAGAAAAATTCCCATACCGAAACATCAAAGGTATAGGGCGTTTTTTGCAGCACTCGATCCGAGTGGTTTAACTGATACTGCTCCTGCATCCATATGAGCCGATTGCAAACTCCCCGATGATGAAGCTTGACCCCTTTGGGCTTCCCTGTAGAACCTGAGGTATAGATGATGTAAGCCAGGCTATCCGGGGTTGCTTGGCTTGGCAAGTTAGCCGTCGGCTCCTGAACCAGAGCCTCTCTGAGCAAATCCAGCTCTACAGCCAACCCTCCAAAATCCACGATGTCCATTAGGGAGGACTCCGTCAGCACAACTGCGATCTGCGCATCCTCCAGCATGTCGCGGATGCGTCTGGCAGGGAGATCAGGGTCAATCGGCACATACGCACAGCCAGCCTTTAATATCGCCAAGAGGCATACTGTCATCTCCAGCGAGCGCTGCATGCACACACCGACTATCTGGTCAGCTTCGACTCCTTGCCTCAGCAAATACCGGGCTAACTGATTGGCCCGTTCATTCAGCTCGCGGTAGGATAGCTGCTCGGTACGGAATACAATCGCGGCCTGATCTGGTGTTCGTTCAACCTGATCCTCGATCCATTGATGCAGACACCGGTCAAGCGGATAGTGCTGAACGGTGCCATTCAAGCCTGTCATCAACTGTTGGCGCTCCTCATTACGGAGCAGGGAATACGTCTGATGCGGCTGTTCACAATGATCTGTCATTTCCTTCAGAATACGAACATAATACAAGGCATATATATCGCTTTGCTCTTGTGTAACTTCTGCTCCGTTCGTATCCAGCATCAGGATCAATTCGCCGGTTGTCGGGATCATGCTGAAGGCAGCCTGCAACACAAAATTGGTATCAGCCACTTCCTTCAGATCCAGAATTTCCATCGATGTTCCCGCTACCAGATCCCGAATGGCATGGAAATGGACGAAGTTGAAGGCTGTTTCAAACCCTTTATTTCGACCCAGATTTTTTTGAATTTCACTAAGTGGAAAATGTCGATATTCCATCATTTCACGTTCATGAGCAAACACAGCCTGTACAAGCTCACGCCAGCTTCCCTCCGCAAGCTGCAATCTGAATGGCAATGTATTGAGGAAGAGTCCACGAATTCGATCTCCGCCATCAACCTCTGGACGACCATTACTGACAAGCCCTGTCATAACGTCAGATTGACCGGCTAGAATTTGCAGCAGCTTCAGGTGAGCAGTCAACAATACGCTTTTAATCGGTACTTTGCACTCCTGAGCCAGCGCACGAATCCCTCGTTCAATTTCGTTGGGAATGGGTCGTAGCGAACGCTGGAATTGGCGTTGTCCGGTATACTCTGCTAATGTCCAGCGCGGAATTCGGGTTAACGGGAAGGCTTGCAACTGTTCCTTCCAGTACAACTGGTGAGCCTCAGAACGGATACATTCTCTTTCCATCCATACAAAATCACGGAAATGAAAGGGCTGAGCCTCGGGCTGACTTAGAGGCTTTCCTTCCAACAGCCTATAATATTCCATAAAGATATCGCGAATGATAGAGGTGAAGCTCCATCCATCCAAGATCGCATGGCACTCCGTCAATGAAAACTGAATCATTTGCGGGCTGCGAATATGCACTGAGATGCGAAGCAAAGGAGGCTTCAGCAGATTGAACTTGCGCGCTACTTCCTCTTTAACCCATTGCTCAATGTACTCCTCCTGTGCTTCATCATTCAGATGGCTTATGTTCTCCTCCAGCACTTCCAAGACCGCTTGCTGATGCACAATCTGGAGTGGCTCTGTATAGGACACGAAATCAAAAGATGTCCGTAATACAGCATGCTGCGACACAATGTGATCAACCGCCCGCTGCAGCTTCTCTCTGTCATATACCATCTGGATCTTCAGGCTCGTCATATTCAAATAGGAGGTGGAATCTTCATTCCGATCCATATGAAACAGCATCCCCGCCTGCAAGCCCGTTAATGGATAGGCATCCGCTGCATCCGCAGGCATCGCCCCCCTGTCCTTGCCGGATAGTCTGGCGAACGGCTCCAGAACGCTAAACATCGTATCATGCGAATCGGCTTCTAATCCTTCCATAGAGGAAGATAACGCTCGGATCGTCTGCATATGGAACAGCTTTTGCAGTGTAATAGGGTACCCCTGCTCCTTCATGAGCGTTACGGCCTGGAGTGCTAGAATGGAATCTCCCCCTAGCACGAAGAAGTTGTCCTCCGCTCCTACACGTTGCACTTGCAGCACTTCCCGCCAGATTGCAGCCAGCTTCTTCTCTGTCTCATCGGCAGGCTCAATGTATGCGCCATGCGCCTGAAGAGGGCTCACGATGCTGTCCAGGAGTGCCTGGCGATTAATCTTGCCATTAGCTGTAAGAGGCATTTCTGGCAGAACTTCAAATACAGACGGAATCATATAATCTGGCAGCTTGCGGAATAGAGCATCTCGAATCTCTGCTGCAGTCGGCGGTTCATGCTCATCAACCATTAAGAAGGCGACCAGACGCTTAGCGTTGCCCTCTCCCCCCTTTACCAGAACAACAGCCTGCTTAATTCGTGGATATTGGTTCAGCGCCTCCTCGATCTCTCCAAGCTCAATGCGATAGCCGCGTATTTTCACTTGATCATCGCTGCGTCCAACAAATACGACCTCGTCATTGCTTAGTCGGCGAGCCAGATCCCCGGATTTATACAGGGTTTCAGCCTGATCGAAGGGACACGGCAAAAATCGCTGTGCCGTTAGCTCCGGGCGATTCAGATAACCGCGTGCCACACCAATACCGCTAATATAAATCTCGCCGGTTACTCCTATAGCTACAGGACGCATGTACTCATCCAGCAGGTACATATTCAGATCGGGAATCGGCACACCGATGACACTGCCATCCCCCGACTCGGTATCGTGTTTCGTAATGCGACGAAACGTCGAATGAACCGTCGTCTCGGTAATGCCGTACATATTGATGAGCTGAGGCTTGGCATCACCATGCTTATCGATCCACGGCCTTAACCCGGCAGGCTCCAAGGCTTCCCCGCCAAAAATAATATAACGGAGAGCCATGCCACTCCCACTAACGTCGTTCCGCCGCTCATCCTCTCTTAACAGTTGCTGGAAAGCCGACGGTGTCTGGTTCAGCACCGTAATCTGTTCTTCCAACAGTAGATTATAGAGATCTTCCGCAGAGCGGCTTGTCCAGTACGGTACAATGACGAGCTTGCCGCCATAAGCCAATGCCCCCCATATCTCCCATACGGAAAAATCGAAGGCATAGGAATGGAACAATGCCCAAACATCCGTTGAATCAAAACCATACCAGTGCTCTGTAGAGCTGAATAATCGTGTGACATTGCGATGCTCGGACAACACCCCTTTAGGCTTGCCGGTGGAGCCCGAAGTATAGATGACATAAGCCAGATCCTCTCCAGACACGTTAGGAACAGGATTCCCCTCTGTTTCCTCATCTTCTGGAAGCTGATCGATACACACAACAGTGCATCCACTGGCAGCCTTAATCGGAAGCAGATGCTCCTGTGTAACCAGCCACTCCATCTGCGAATCCGCCATAATAAATGCCAGCCTCTCGGCAGGGGCATCTGGATCTAGCGGCACATAAGCCCCGCCCGCCTTGAGAATACCCAGCATGCCGGCAATCATCTCGGTGGAACGATCCATGCATAGCCCAACCAGTTGATTCGCTCCAACGCCTTGCTGGCGCAACCGATGAGCGAGCTGGTTCGCTCTCCGATTAAGCTCGGCATAGGTCATCTGCACCGCTCCGTACTGTACAGCTACAGCATCAGGCTGTATTTCGGCTTGCCGCTCAAAGCGAAGATAGATGGGAGCTGTGAAGGGATCACTCTCCGCCCGATGCTCTCCGCTGTTCCAGCCATATAATAGCTGCTTATGCTCATCTGTAGAGAACATATCCAGTTCATATAGCAACTTCAGCGGGGCATCCGCAATACTCTCCAGCAGCCTGATATAGTGTGCTCTCATACGTATCGCCGTCTCAGCATGGAACAGGCTGGAGTTGAACTCCAACCTCCCCTGGAGACCCTGTTCGGTGTCCCAGAGCTCCAAGGTAAGGTCAAGCTTGGATGTCCCTGTCTCGATCGGCAGCACCTCAAGCGACAGTTGATCGAGCCTCGCGTGAACTGCGGGTGCATTATTATAAGCAAGCATGACCTGAAAGATCGGCGAGTAGTTCACATTGCGTTCGATAGCCAACTCATTCACTAGTTGTTCAAAAGGCACTTCCTGATTCGAATAAGCCTCCAGCGCCAATTGTTTGATGGTCTGCAGAAAGCCCAGGAATGGTGCATTCTCATCGACCTGGGCGCGAACCGCAATCGTATTTACAAAGAAACCGATGACTTCTTCAAAAGCCTTATGCCTGCGGTTGGCCACAGGTATTCCAACGACAATATCGGATTGACCCGAGTAACGACGAAGCATAATGTGAAAGGCAGCCAGTAGTACATTATATAAGGTCGTTTCTTCCTTACGCGCCAAGCCTCTTAGTTTGTCCACTAGCAGCTCTGGAAGCCATAACGGGATGTTCGCCCCAGAATAGGTCTGAGTAAGTGGCCGCGGCCTGTCATACGGCAGCTCCAGCAGCTTCGGCATATCTGCCAGTTGCTCTTTCCAATAGGCCATCTGCTTATGGATTCGCTCCTGCTCCTGCTGCTGGCTTTGCCAGTGGGTAAAGTCTGCATATTGTACCGGCTTTTCGGCACGCAGCTCCTCTCCCTGGCACAGCGCGTTGTATCCCGTTGCGATTTCGCGGAAGATAAGGCCCATCGACCAACCGTCGGATACAATATGATGCATATTCATGAACAAGAGATGCTCCCCATCGCCTAATACCCATAATGCAGCATAAAACAATGGCCCTGTTGCTAAATCAAATGGCTGTGCCGACTCTTCATTAATCCGTCTTTGTAGTTCTTCCTCCTGTAGACTCATGTGGGACAAGTCTAAGAGATTTAGGCGAAAGGCGTACTCTGTGTCTGTGATTTGCCAAGGCACGCCCTCTCTCATCTCAAAGCGAGCGCGCAATATATCGTGCCGCTCTACTAGACGAGCAATGCTCTTCTCCAAAGCGTCTACACCAATCGGCCCCTTCACCCTGACCGCCAGTGGAATATTATAAGCAGCATTTTCGGGGAGCCAATGGTTTAAGAACCATAACCTTCTCTGTCCCGGAGATAACGGCTGCGGGCTTGTCCGATCTGTTCGTGAAACTTCGGATGCCGCGCGGAGCGACTGTTCCTTCGCTGCTTGTAGCCGTTTATTTAAGAGTGCTTGCAGCAGCTCCTCCTTCGTTGTTGGAGAAGACTGTTTATTTCTATGCTCCATCATTTATTCGGAATTCTCCCTTCTCAGCATTTCTGAGACTTCTTCATCACTCAATCCGCCAAGCTCCTCCAGTATTTGCTGCTTCAGCAAATCGTCCAGATAGGAGGCGAATTCCTTAATGGTGGGATAATCAAAAAATGCACGAACCGGGAATTCAACATTGAGCATGGACTGTATTCTAGAGATGCACTGGATGGCAAGTATAGAATCCCCGCCCACATCGTAAAACCTATGATTGGTTGTAATACTAACGTCTCCAATAACCTCTTGCCACACAGCGATCAGCATCTTCTCGGTCGCTGTAGTCGAATTAAGAGGCTCTTGTTGCTCTGGCTTCTGTTCCCCTCTCATATGAAGCAACTGCTTGCGGTCAACCTTGCCGTTAATTGTAAGCGGCAGAGAAGATAGAAAGCCGTACTCCGCAGGAACCATATACTCTGGGATGATATCTCTCATAAAACTCCGCAGCTCATCCTGATCCAGCGCCATATCCGCCTCCAGAACACAAAAAGCCGAAAGCTGACTGGCTCCATGTCCATGATCCTTCACAATAACGGCGCAGTCCCGTACAGCAGGATGACGAAGAATAGCACTCTCGACATCGCCAAGCTCGATCCGGTAGCCACGTACCTTCACTTGATTATCCACTCGGCCGATAAATTCCAGATTCCTATCCGCCCGAAACCGTACCAAATCCCCTGTTCGATACAATCGGGTCTGCACACCCTCGATTGGTTGTAGAACAAAGCGCTCCTCATTTAATTCAGGACGGTTAATATAACCACGTGCCACGCCAGCCCCGCCTATGTATAGCTCGCCTGTCACACCGATAGCCACCGGCTCCTGCCTTTCATCCAGAACATACAACTGCGTGTTGTCAATTGGACGGCCGATCGGTATGGCGCCCTTGCTGCAGCGCCCAGCCGCAATGGAATACGTCGCGCAGCCAACAACGGTTTCTGTTGGGCCATACTCATTGATGAACAACGTATCAGGGGAATATTGGCGCCATGCCTGCAGCGACTCCCCGTATACCTGCTCCCCGCCCACTACGATCACGGCTGCCCAATCGGCAAGTTGTTGATGAGACAGGCTCTTGGAGAGCAGTTGGAGATGGGCAGGAGTGATCTTGGCCAGTCCCAGTCCGCTTAACGAAGCCAGAGCCTCACTAATGGCAGGCCCCTCTGTCTCCTTGATGAGATAGACGGTTTCACCTGTAATCAACGGAGTGAACAGACTGGTGACAGTGAGATCAAAGGCCAAAGAAGAGTGCACAGGCGCCCCTCCTTGCCTATGACCTGCATACTGTTTTTGACACCAGTTGAGGTAATTTGTCAGACCGCGATGCTCAATCATAACTCCCTTGGGCGTACCTGTAGAACCTGAGGTATAGATGATATAAGCCAACTGATCGGCTTGGATCGGCTGTTGCGGGTTTGCGGTCGATTCCTCGCTCCATTGCTTCATGTCCGAGTCCAGCAGCAAGAGCGAAGTACCTTGAGGCAACTGTTCTTCTAGCCCGGATTGAGCAAGCACCAGAGCACATCCTGAATCCTTCAGCATGAACTCAATTCTCTCTTGTGGGTACTGAGGGTCCAAAGGTAAATAAGCGCCGCCGGCCTTCATTATACCGAGCACACCGGCCAACAGCTCTGGCGTGCGCTCGAGCATAATGCCGACCGGAACTTCTGGCCCCACGCCTCTTTTCAGCAATGCGTGCGCAATGCAATTGGCCTTCTCATTAAGCTCGCGATAGCTCCAACTGTGCCCGTTTCCTTGAACCGCGCATTTCTCGGGGTTACGGGCTGCTTGCTCCTCGAAGAGCTGGGATGCAGTTGCAGTTGGAATATCGCACGCTGTCTCGTTGAACTCGATCACCAATTGCCGGCGGCTTGTTGAATCCAGAAGCTCGAGCTGATCGACCATTCGCCCGCTATGCTCAGAGGCATCACTCAGCAATGTGAGCAAGCTTCTGAGTATACTCTCTGTGTACGCCGGCTCGATGTAAGCATCGCGATAAAGCAGGAGCTGAAAGCCCTTGCTGGTTTCTCGACATGAAAGTTTGAGATGAAATGGTTCTGGACATGCAAATTCACTCACCAACAGCATGGCCTCGTTACTTCTCTCATATGGACTCTCTTGCTCCAGATATTCAAACAGATATGGAAAATAGGAAGTCTCCGCTTCCTGCTCCCAAGCAAAAAAATCTTGAGAAGCCTCCATCTCGTTAAAATCAAGCTGAATCGCCTTCATCAGTTGGTCAAAAGCAATCTCATGATCGGCTCTGATACGGGCAGGAACAGATTTGGAGAGAGGCCCAATAACCGACTGAAGCAACTCATCTGCTCTCCCGTCCAGTACGTAGCCGATCCCGCCGCATCTGTTATTGGATAGCCTCCAAATGACTGTCTGCCAGGCCGCAGCGAGAACCGCTCTAGCCTGGCAGCCTGATACCGAAGCCATCCTCTTTATTTGTTCTGACAGTTCCTTCGTCACCGCATACGAGTGTGACTCTGGCGCAAACACGACAGACTCTGGTCTGTTATCAAGAGGAAGCCTTGCCTCCGCACTGCCCGACTCGCTGAGCTCTCTTGTGACCCTATGCCAATACTCTCGCTCGGCTGCTCCACCGCCCTCCGCAATCGCTTGCTGCCATCTCGTTACCTCATCGTAACGAATAGGCGCTTCACGCTTGGTCGTCACAGAGCAGCACCGTTCATGAATCTGACTTTTCATTACCTGCAGTGACCTTAGATCCGCCAGCAGAGCCGGAACGGTCAGTGCGAGATAGCATTGTCCCTCTGCACCACTCAGGACCAACAGCCGAACCTGTAGATCATGGATGTCGAAGGAGTAATCATCTCTTTCTCGCTGCAGAACCGAATGCAGTTCATCTTGACCGATCACATCTGGCAAGATGGCACTTGCGGCTGTCCCCTTCCAGCTAGAGCCTGGGTAACCAAGTCCATCACTCACAACGTGCAAGGCAGCATCCAGCAGCAGATCTGCCTGTATTCCTTCCACCCGCACTGCCGTTTGAACCAGCATGGCGGCCCCATGCCCCGAATTTGCCAACCGCCACAGCCTCTTTAGCTGCGGCGACCCTTCGTGGACGAACTCAACGTGGCTGTTCACAGTATTCCTCCTTCAATCGTATCCCGCTTGCGCGTTCTTGAATGCTGTATGACTATATCTCTGGCAACTCATCCCAGTTGGTCATCTCCGACATGCCCACCAGAACCTTCCTCGCTCCGGTGAATGGCTCTCTGGCATGAGCGGCCATAAGGTTGTCAAGCATTAGAATATCTCCCTCTTGCCATGCAAACTTTACTGTTTCCTTGGCATAGGCCAAGCGCAGCGCCTCTAATGTAGAATCCTCAATCGGGCTTCCGTCCCCATAATAGGTATTATTGGGGAGATCCTCCTCGGAGTAGATTTGCTGTAGTGCCTTTCGCAATTTCTCGTCGAAGGTGGTAATGTGAAAAAAGGTCGCATGATTAAACCAGATGGGCTCTCCAGTATGCGGGTGTCTCGCACTGGCTCTGCTACTGCGTGCAACGCGAAGCCCGCCATCCTTCTTCCATTCCCAACTATAGCCGGCAGATTGGCAGTACTGCTCCACTTGCTCCCGATCCTCTGTCTGAAACACTGTTTTCCATGTCAGGCCGATATTATCGCTAAAATTACGAACATATCTCACGCCTTTTTCACGAAAGCGGTTTCTAATGACTTCAGGAATATGGGAATAAACCTTTCTTACATCTGCAATGGGTGTTTCTCCGCCCGTCTGCGAAGCTGTCTGACAATAGAAAAAAATCTTCTTGGCAAAGCTATGGGAGTAAGAATTCTCATTATGAAGATATATCGGCTGATGTGGGGGATAGTCAGTGGAAGTATAAATATTCCCCTCAATCTGGCTGCGCGGGGAGGAGCGCTCGCGATACTCCAGCAGCTCTCCTGACAGCAAGCGAATAATCTTTTCAAACTGCATGACATCGATGTTGCTGAAGCCGCGAAACAGGATGGCTCCATGCTCCTGCAGCCTGCTTAATATTTCCTCTCTTTCGGCGCTGATCCATGCGGCTGCGTCAACCCCATCTCCGCCTGTCTCAGCTTGACATACCAAAGGGAAGCGCTTTTCCTCCGACAGATATCTCCAGTGAATCTTTGAAGCAGATGGTACCATTCCAACTCCTCCTATTGAACTTTCAAATTTAGTATAAAAGTTTGCGATTGGGAAGAAACTTGAGGGAATTAGCGTATCAATAGAAATAGAGGTTATTTTGTAATAATTTTATTATTTAAGTCAATTATTAATATTTATACATCTTTTTACACGAAGCTGTCAATCAAATTTCTACCTCTCTCGTTTGAGCAGGGAAGAGGTCAACGTTGCTCTTCATCCACTGTCAGCACCCTTTTTTGGCTGCGGCACCAAACTGGAATAAAAAACCGTGCGACATTTTGAGATATATGGTATTATACCAATTAACACCATATTTTGTTGATTATTCGCTTTTACTAAAATATATGACTCTAGTACCAGTAGAGTCCAAGGAGCATGTCGAAATTCATGGTTAACTCGTGGTTTCCCTATTATCATGCCAACCCTTCAACCAGAATTCGCCTCTTTTGCTTTCCATTTGCCGGAGGAGGGGCCTCCTTCTACAGGAACTGGAGCGCTCGCCTTCCTTGGGCTGAGGTCATAGCCGTCCAACTGCCTGGCAGGGAGAACCGAATTGGTGAATTACCCTATGTAATTTTCGAGGATGCTCTTCAGGCGCTTGAGACTGTTCTGTTGCCTTTTCTCTCGAAACCGTTTGCATTCATGGGCTACAGCATGGGCGGGATGCTCTCTTTTCATCTCGCCCAGCAGTTGCAACGCAAATACAACCTCACTCCAGAGCGGCTCTTTCTCGCTGCCAGCCGTCCTCCTTGGGCTTCAGATTGGCGGCATTTCTACGACGAGGAGTCAGACGAGGCATTAATTAAACGCTTGCTTTCCATTGGGGGCACGCCAGAAGCCCTGCTGCATCATCAAGAATTATGGCCCATGATATTGCCGACCATCCGTGCAGATTTCCAGCTCTGCTCCAGCCTTAGAATGCCCGATCCGGGCGAGCCATTGTCCTGCCCTATTACGGTATTTGGCGGAGACGACGATGCGCTCGTAACCACTGACCAATTACAAGAATGGAGAATGGGGACCTTTGGCGAATTCGAGTTTCATTCCTTTGCAGGGGGCCATTTTTTCATTGAGCATCATTTGGGGACGATCCATGATTGCATGACGACGCTTCTTTGCATGAATACCATTCAGAAGGGTTGATTAGAATGCTGCATATGAATGAGCAAGGTACTATTGTTGACATCCTGCTGGGCATCGCTCAAGCAAGACCGGAGGACTTAGCCATTACGCATCTGGATACGGTCAATGAATCCATCTCTTACGGCATGCTGCTGGGCCGTGCCCGGGCGATTGCTAATGTGCTGCTAGAGACGGGTGCATCCGGCCACAGAGTCATGCTGGCTTATCCCTCTAGCATTGAATATGTATGCGCATTCTTTGGATGCCTCCTGGCTGGAGCGATCGCTGTTCCCGTCTATCCGCCGAAGCATTCCAAGCAGGATGTACGCTTTGAATCCATTCAACAGGATTCCGGCTCTGCATTTGCACTCACCAGCGAAGCTATTTTGACTGACCTGCTCAATAGAAATTCACAGTATGTGCGCCAGGATGGATTGCGCTGGATCGTCACAGATAAGTTGGAGGCCGAGGATCATCGCGATGGGAGCCACCGCCTTCCTACTGCAGACGAGGTTTGCTTTTTGCAATATACCTCAGGCTCCACCTCCATGCCCAAAGGCGTTATGGTATCGCATGGCAATATTGTGACCAACACGAAAATGATCGCGAGCACATTCGATATGCCTCCATCCGGCACGATTGTCAGTTGGCTCCCTCATTTTCATGACATGGGACTGATTGGAAAGACATTGCTGGCTGTCAGTCTAGGATATCATTTGGTGCAGATGCCTCCGATCTATTTCATGCAACGGCCAGTGCGTTGGCTGCAGGCCATTTCGACATACAAAGCGGTCCTTACAGCAGCCCCAAACTTTGCATTCGATCTGTGCGTTAAAAAAGTAACTGCCGAACAAATGGAGGGGCTGGACTTGTCCGATTTAAAAAACGCTGTCTGTGGGGCAGAGCCCATAAGATTCAACACAGTTACTGCTTTCTCTGAGAAATTCTCGACGATCGGATTCAGACAGGAGGCCTTCTGTCCCTCCTTCGGGCTGGCCGAAGCCACGCTTATGGTATCCGGCTCTGATCCTTATTCCTCACCCAATATACATACTTTGGATAAGGGAGAGTTAAAGAATCACCGTGTTGTATTTGCAGATACAGCTAGCTATGCTCAACCCTCCTGTACCACCCATGTCGTTAGCTGCGGGAAGCCGAACGCAACGACAACCGTAGCGATTGTTGATCCACAGACAGGGATGCTCTGCCCCAACGACCGGATCGGTGAGGTATGGCTTGCAGGGCCTAATATCACACTCGGCTATTGGAATCGACCTGAGGAGACGGCTTCCGTATTCCATCGCAGCCTGCCCGAGTTTCCGAATAAGCTTTTTATGAGAACCGGAGACCTTGGGTACATGCATGAGGGTGAGCTCGCCATTACCGGAAGACTTAAAGATTGCTTCTCGATTCGAGGGCAGAATTACTTCCCTAACGACATCGAGCATACCGTGGAGAGCAGCCATCTGGCCATCCAGCAAGGAGCTACAGCAGCCTTCGCAGTCGAGCATGGTGGAGAGGAACGGCTGGCGGTGATCGCTGAAATTGATAGACAGTGGAGGAAGAGTGACCTTGCCCTGGTAGCTACAGCAGTGCGAACCGCCATCTTCGAAGAGCACGGACTGCAGGTGCATGCACTTATCCTCTCCCATCCTGGCAGTGTGCCCAAAACGACAAGCGGCAAAATACAGAGAAGACAGTGTAAACAATTGTATGAAGAGCAAGGACTCCCTGCTCTGTACGCGCAGGTTCGAAACCAGCATGTGCCGGATTGGGGCGCAGTCAGTCATACCCGTGACGAACAAACATTGGAGCAAGGGGTACAGAACAGATGATGATCCCGAAGCAATATCAAGCCATTGAAGACTTTGAACGTTATTTGGGCGACCCTGCCAATCCCGACAATCCCTTCTCCACCCGGCGGGTCATGCAGCTTGACGAACAGGAAGAGTATCCGCAGGAGCTGCTTGATACCATTAATGGCTGGGGAGCGGCATGCTATCATGTACCGCAGAGCTATGGCGGGAAGCTGGTTTCCCTGGAGCAGTCGCTAAGCCTGGCTCGATCAGTAGCAAGAAGGGACATTACAGTAGGAGTAGCCAACGGGGTCTGCTTGCTTGGTGCTCTTCCAGTCTGGTTCAGCGGCTCGGAGGAACAGAAGCAGCGCGTAGCTGAGCTGCTTCTGACCCATTGCAAGCTCGGCTTCGCTCTGTCCGAACGAGAACGCGGCCATGACATATTAAGTAATGATACGTCAGCGACCCTTGACGAGTCGGACTATATCCTCAACGGCGAGAAGTGGACGATTGGGCATGCTACACGCTCTGACGCCCTCACCCTGTATGCCAGAACCGCCCCCAATGGCGGAGCTAGAGGTTATACCATGTTTTTGCTCGATAAGCGCCTTCTTCATCCTGATGATTACGCCTATGTCCCCAAGCTCAAAACACTCGGGCTACGAGCTCATGACCTGAGCGGCATTCGCTTGGATCAGCTACGTCTCCCTGCCTCTGCCAAAATCGGCGCTGAAGGAGACGGACTGCTGCTCGCTACCCAAGCTACATTAGTCACACGAACGCTATGTGCTGCAATTATGCTGGGCGGCACGGACACAGCATTGCGCATGACAGTGGATTTTGCATTGAACAGACAGTTGTATGGCAAGCCCTTGTATGAGATGGAGCATATTAGAGCCACACTGGCGGATGTGCTGGTGGATCTGTTGATTAGTGACTGCTTGGCTACCAGCACTGCTCGTGCCTGGCATATGATAACGGATCAGATGAGTATATGGGCCTCGGCAGTCAAGTACTTTGTACCGACTGTACTGGAGGAGAGTGTTCACCAGTTGGCTTCCGTGCTAGGATCGCGGTTCTTCTTGCGTGACGACTACGCGGAGGGGCTATTTCAAAAAATCTACCGCGACATCCCCATTGTCAGTGTGTTTGAGGGCAGCTCGAATGCTCAGCTACACGGCGTCGCCCTTCAACTAAGGCAATTGCTGAGACAGCGCCCTTCCTCGCAGGAGAGTCTTGCCGATCGTTTGCGACGCACCTTTTGCTACCAAGAGTCCATTGACGAATTTGTTCAACCGGACAAGATCGAACTGCACAGTCATGGACAGAATGATGCGCTGGAGGGAATCGAGCATTCATTGACCCTGTTAATGGACAGATCACACCCGCTTCAAGAAAGGGTAGCTGTTCTGGTTCAATCATTGCTGGCACAGCTTGCGCAGCTTCGCTCGGACTATGCAAGCTGCAGCAGCCAGCTAAGAGATAAATCTCTTATGCAGTTGGAATTTTCCCAACACTATATCCGGTTGCACACCGCAGCGGTCTGCTTTCATACATGGGTCTATAATCTCGATCAGCTCGACGACTTTTTCCATGCTGGCGAATGGTTGGAAGCAGCTCTGTCCAAGCTATTGCATCCCGAGCAACGAATGAGCAGCCGCATGACCCCGAAGATACTGGACACATTGGGACAACAATTAGTCAATCGTTTGAAAAATAATACAGCCTACTCTATTGTGCCTATACAATACGGTTCATCTTAATCAAGCCAATCTTACCCATAACATTTATAAAGGAGCATTCTTTATGGAGAAAAAAACAGCCTACTCCTTGGAAGACATTCAACAATTGCTGATCGACAAAATCGCTGAGCTTGCAGAGATTGCTCCTGACAGTATCCATCCTGCCGAGCCTTTTGCCAGCTATGGCCTGGATTCTCTGCTCGCAGTTACATTTGTCGGCGACCTGGAGGATTGGTTCGAGCTTCGTCTGCCAGCAACTCTGCTGTGGGACTATCCCTCTATCCAGTCACTCTCCGGCTATCTGTATACAGAATTGAGCATGCTTACTGCGAATTAGACGAACTGGAGGTCACAGCATGGAGGACATTGCAATCATCGGCATGGCCTGCCGATTTCCCGGAGCCAGAAATCTTCTTGAATACGAGCACATGCTCCGCAACGGAGACTGCGCCATCAGCGAAGTGCCCAGCGATCGCTGGGAGCCAGAGCTTATCGAGCAGACGGTGCGGCAGCAATCCGGCAAGACTCTCTCGAAGTACGGCGCATTCCTAGATGGAATCGACCAATTTGATGCATCCTTCTTTAATATCTCACCGCGTGAAGCGGTTCATATGGACCCTCAGCAGCGTCTGCTATTGGAGACCTCCTGGGAAGCATTAGAAAATGCCGGGGTTGTGCCGAATCAGCTTGCCGGCTCCAGAAGCGGAGTCTATGTCGGCATCATGAATGCTGATTACAATACACTGCAGAACAGCGATCTCAACGGTATTACTCCCTTCTCGGGACCCGGCAGCCAACCTGCCATTACAGCTAATCGGCTCTCTTACTACTATGATTTCCGGGGCCCCAGCATCGCTATGGATACGGCCTGTTCCTCCTCTCTGGTAGCTATTCATCAGGCATGCCAGGCTTTGCGTCTCGGAGAAGCCTATCCTATTGCACTGGCATGCGGCGTGAATGTGATGCTATCTCCGGCTGGGCATGTGTTCTTCAGTAAGGCAGGCGTGATGTCCGCAGATGGCTTATGCCGAACCTTTGATGCAGAGGCTTCCGGATTTTCCAGAGGCGAAGGCGCAGGCGTCATCGTGCTCAAGCCGTTGTCCCTGGCCATACAAGATGGAGACCCCATCTGGGCAGTCATCAAAGGGAGCGCCGTTAATCAGGATGGTCGGACGAACGGACTGATGGCACCCAACCGCTTCTCTCAAGAGGAAGTGTTGAGAGATGCCTACCTCAATGCCAACGTAGACGCCAAGGACATTCACTATGTGGAATTGCATGGAACCGGAACTCTCCTAGGTGATCCCATTGAAGCGAATGCTCTCGGAGCTGTGTTGGCCCAAGGCAGGAGTAACGGACAACACTGTCTGGTCGGTTCTGTCAAAACGAATATAGGACATCTGGAGTCCGCTGCGGGCATCGCTGGCGTGATCAAAGTTGCGCTCATGATGCGCAGGCGCGAGATTTTTCCCAGCCTCCACTATGAGCGTCCCAATCCATACATACCGTTTGAGCAACTGCCAATTCGCGTCGCCTCATCTCGCTTGCCTTGGCCGGATCAACCGGGCAGCGCACTGGCTGGAGTCAGCGCCTTTGGCTTTGGCGGCACCAATGTTCATGTTGTCATAGCAGAGGCTCCGTCGCTTCCAGGCGTACCGCTAGAGACAGCGGAGCATCACCCATCGTCTCTGCTCCTACTCTCTGCTAAGGATGGACAGGCGCTTGAGGCTATGGCACAGGCCTATGCGGCGGCTGTTCCCGCTCTCGCTTCGCTTGATGATTTATGTTACAGCTCGGCAGTTCGAAGAACACATCATTCGCATCGTCTAGCCATTGTCTGTCATACCAAAGATGAGGTTAGACAGCAGCTCGAAGCCTTCGGCTCGTCTTCGTCTGCAGCCGATCTGTTCCTAGGCACCGCGCCACCTATGACTCCACGAATTGTATATGTTTTTACAGGCCAAGGCTCTCAGTGGCAGGGCATGGGGCGAGAGCTGATGAAGACAGAGAATGTATTCCGCTCTGCCGTGATCCGCTGCTGCGATATATACGAGCGCCTGTCAGGCATTTCGCTGCTGGAGGAGTTCGTTGAGGGTGCGGCGCCTTCCCGTGTGGAGGAGACAAGAATAGCCCAGCCAGCGATTTTCGCCTTACAGGTCGGCCTCTGCGCCTTACTGGAATCCTGGGGCTTGAAGCCTGGTGGGGTCATAGGGCACAGTGTGGGAGAACTGGCGGCTGCTTATGTGGCAGGCTCCCTTGAACTGGAGGATGCGCTGCAAGTTATCTTCTATCGGAGCACGATCATGCAGCGCATAACAGGCAACGGCAAAATGATGTCCATCTTGTCTAACTGGGAGAACGTGAATGAATTAATCGGGACAACCGGGGCAGATGTCTGCATAGCAGCAGTGAATGATGCAAAATCGACAGTCGTTGCTGGGAGTGCGCTTGCTCTGGAGCAGTTGGAGCTGGAATGCAAGACAAGAAGCCTCTCCTGTCTCTATCTGCCTGTTGATTATGCGTTCCATAGTCCGCAGCTCTCCCCTTACCAAGAGGAACTACGAGAAGCACTTCGCGGTATTGCTCCCAAGCAGGGCACGATACCACAATGGTCTACACTAAGCGGCGGCCCTATTACTGGAACCGAACATCATGCAGACTACTGGGCTGAGCAAATGTGCAGACCGGTACGCTTTGCAGATGCGATCGATGCCGCCAGCCAGGAGGGTTCACCCCTCTTTGTAGAGATTGGGCCGCATGCAGTTCTCAAGGGCTCGATCGAATCCAGCATTCGCAATAGCCAGAAGGACGGCGCGGTCATTCCGACTTTAATGAAAGAAAAAAATGAGAGGCAGCAGTTGCTCCGAGCAGCGGCTCAACTATATCGCTACGGCATAGAGCTCCATTGGGATCGTTTGTTTGCTGGCGGCTCGCTGGTTCCGCTGCCTGCGTATCCATGGCAGCGTGAATCCTACTGGTATGAGCAAGGGAGTGAAATTCAAGCGGCACTGCCTTCCTCTCACTCTGCCATCCCTTCAGCAAAGCTATGCGGACAGCGCTTGCGCTTGCCAGGGCAGCTCCCGTATAGGATATGGCATAACACGTTGGATATTACTAGGTACCCCTGGCTGCAGGATCATCAGATTCAACATTCGATTGTTGTCCCCGGTGCGGCATTTATTGAGATTGTGCTTGCTGCTATGCAGGAACGATACGAGCCGGATGCAGTCTATGTGCTGAGAGATTTGCAGATTAGACGGGCTCTGTTTTTGCCGCCTGCGGGAAGCCGTTCGATTCAACTGCATATTACGGATCAGGCCATGGAAGAATACTCCTTCCAAACCTATAGCAGCGATAACGAAGCTGATCCGACCCGGTGGGAAGAGCATGTCACAGGAAATATCGCTCTAGTGCAGAGAGAGGCTATTGCTGCTCCACAGCGTCTTGTGATAGATGAGAGCGTGCGCCGTTTATGGCAGCGCGTGTCGGCAACAGAGTTTTACGCGAATGTCTCCTTGAAGGGCCTTCAATACGGGCCAGCCTTTCAAGGCATATCCGAGCTGTGGATCACAGAACAAAAAGCAATGGCATCTATTATCATGCCGTCTCAACTGGCATCAAGCGCTGAACAGTATGTGGCGCATCCCTCTGTGCTGGATGCATGCGGTCATCTGCTGCTGGCAACTGCGGGGCAGGAAACAACGACAGATACGGTATACATGCCTATCGGTATACAAGAGGTAAGAATATACGGTCGGCTGACGGAGAGAGTATGGAGCATCGCTGAGCAAAAGGATAGCGGCATGACGAACCAGTTAGAAGGAGACATCCTCATCGCCGATGAATCGGGACAGGTCTTAATGGAGATGATTGGCCTGAAATTCCAGCGGCTGGCGACCACGCCCCAAGACAGACCCAGCACTGACAACGCTCCCGTCCAACTGCTTCACAAGCTGTCCTGGAAGGCTGGTTCTGAACCTGCAGTCAGGTACGAGCTGCAAGAAACTCTTAATACATGGATAGTATTTGCTGGCGAGCAAGCCGAGAGCATCGGTGCCCAAGTGGCGGGGCTCATCGGACAGCGCCCGTCTCTTCAGACTATTATGGTAACTCCAGGCTCCTCCTTCCGCCAGAGAGGGCCTGAGCATTACGAGATCAGACCTGGCTCCGTAGAGGATATGACGAAGCTGTTCGACTATACCAAGCGCGCCCTGTCGCATGGATGCGGCATTGTCGACACTTGGCCGCTGGAGCGCTCCCAAGCTGACAATCTGATGGAGGTGCTGCCTCACTCCATGCTGCTTGTTCAAGAAGCAGCGCGCCGTTCATCTGGAGGAGAGGCGCGGATACAGATATGGTATGCAACCGCCGGGGCTCAGGCCGTAACGGAGCAAGATAGGAATAGCATCGCTCTTGGACAGGCCGCACTATGGGGGTTCTCCAGAACAATGGCAGTCGAGCTCCCGAATCTATGGGGAGGCATCATCGATCTGGCCCCCGGCGATCTGCCTGCTGCTGCAGCCCAGTGCCTGCGCAGTGAGATATTCGATATTCGAGCTGATGCCGACCATGCCTTTGCGGCTTATCGTAACGGCAGCCGATATACCCCTTCGCTGTTGCCGATGCATTCGATCGCAAAGCAGCCGATGGTATATACCTCAGCAGACGCTTACGTCATTACCGGAGGGCTAGGGGAGCTTGGGCTGGCACTTGCAGAGTGGCTGATTAAGCAAGGGGCTGTCTATATCGCGCTGATCGGACGCTCCCCTATCCCCGCGAGGCAGGAATGGGAACAGATGCAGCAGCACGATAAGCAGTACTCCAGGGTGCTGGCGATTCAGCATCTGGAGCGCCTCGGAGGCATCATCTTCTATGGCGCAGCCGATATCGCTGATGCATCGGCCGTCCAGACGATGCTCAGCGACATGCGGGAAGCAGGGCTCCCCCGTATCCGAGGCGTGTTTCACTTGGCTGGTTATGCCAGCAGCCAGTTAATCGAAACAAGCGATAGCGCAGCCCTGGAGCGGACATTGGCTCCCAAAACAAAAGGGACATGGAATTTACACCAGGCATTACTGGAAGAGCCTATTGAGATGTTCGTTATGTTCTCATCGGCAGCATCCATTGTTGGCTCACCCTTCTTGTCGGCTTACGCTGCGGCTAATGCTTATATGGATGCATTCGCCCTATATCGGAGCGCTCTGGGGTTCCCTACAGTCAGTATTAATTGGGGGCCGTGGGCACAGATTGGAATGGCGGCTCGCAACAGCCATGAGAGTCAGACCTCGTTGGGCAGATTCGCGCTAATTGAGCCTGAACATGGCTTTCGGTTAATGAATGACATCATTGGATCCCATCTATCCCAGGTTGCTGTGCTGCCGTTCCTGAACCGTCAGACCCATGCCCCAACCACACGACCTTCTTCAGAGGAGGCGTGGTCATGGCCAGAAACAGGGGAGGACACCAGCCGCAGCCTACTCCAACTATTGGTAGCCCATACAGCAGAGGTTCTGAACCTTCCGCCTCATCGTTTGGATACCCGGCAATCCATGCTCTCCTATGGGTTCGATTCGCTGTTATTGATGGAGCTGAAGAAACGGGTTGAAGCCTCCGTTCATGTTACCCTTCCACTAGTCTCCTTGTTGCAGGGGCCAAGTCTTGAGCAATTGAGTTCGATTGTGCAACAACAGTTGCAGGCGGCAGCCACTATGCAAGAGGTAAGAGAAGGACTGGCTTCAGACCCAGAAGAACTGCCAGATCAGCGTGAGCAGGAAGAAGCCGAGCGCTTGCTGGAACAAATCGATGACCTGTCGGAAGAAGAGATTGAGCGACTGCTCGAAGGCATTATGTCTGAAAAGGATGAATAGCAATGAAAGAACAGCACAAGAAACTGAGTATTGATGAGAAACGTGCATTGCTCAGACAACAACTGCAAAACAAACTATCGCGCTCCACCGCTCTGCCCCTATCCAAAGGGCAGAGCGCCATGTTTTTCTTGCATCAGATGGAGCCTGATAGCTCGGCGTACCATATCTTGTTCTCGGGGCGCTCTGCCTCTCCTATTCACAAGGAGCACATGAATCATGCCCTACGCCTCCTTATCAAGCGCCATCCCGCCTTGCGAACCACATTTCGCATGGAGGATAAGGCTCCGATCCAGATTGTGCATAACCATATCGACAGTCCAGTGCTCTGCTGCGCAGTGGACCACTGGACAGAAGAAGCGATCTTCCAGCGGGTTTTGAGCGATTCCAGAGTTCCGTTTGACTTGGAGCATGGACCGCTATTAAGAGTTCATCTCTATACGACACATGCAGAGACTGTTCTCTTGCTCGTCCTACATCATATTATTTCTGATTATTGGTCCTTGGCAGTGCTGATCGATGAACTCGGACAATTGTATGAACATGCAAGCCAGAATACGATTCCGACTCTTCCCCCTGTATCTGCCCAATACTGCGACTTTGTTCGCTGGCAGGCTAAGATGATTGAAGAGCCGCGAGGGAAGCAATTGAAGCTTTATTGGGAGCAACAGCTTGCAGGGAAACTGCCCTATCTGGAACTGGCTACTGATCACGCAAGGCCTTTGGCACAAACCTTTACTGGTTCTGCATTGCCATTTTGTATCGACGCCGCAATCGTACAACAGCTTCATCTGCTGTCCAGCAAGGAGAATGTTACGCCATTCGTCCTATTGCTCGCTGTATTCCAGTTGTTCCTGCATCGCTATACTGGACAAGATGAGATCCTATTGGGTACGCCGACAGCGGGGAGAAGCCAGGGCGGATTTGAAGATGTCATTGGTTATTTTGCCAACCCCGTCGTTATACGTGCGCATGTATCCGGCTCGCTCTCCTTGCGTACTCTCATTCAACACATGCGTAAAACGGCCCTGGAGGCTATTGAGCATCAGGATTACCCCTTCCCTAACCTTGTCGAAGCATTGCAGTTGGAACGGGATGCTGGTCGCTCTCCCATCTTCCAGGCCATGTTCGCTTTTCAGCGAGCTCCGAGGCTTGAGGATCAACAGTTCTCTTTGTTTATGATTGGACACCCGGAGGCGAAGCTCCATCTTCACGGGCTGCAATTCCTTCCCTATCCGTTGCCGCAACAAGAAGGTCAATTTGATCTTTCATTGACAATTATTAAGGATGGACTGTTGCTTCAGGCAGCCTTTTTGTACAATAACCAATTATTTGATGAGTCGACGATCCAACGGATGACAAGCAATTTCACCTACTTCCTGCAGAGCGCTCTTCGCCGGCCCGACGATCCCGTACATGGTTTGCCGATTGTTGCTGAAGGGGAATCCGCTCTTCTGCTGAATGAATGGAGCACCCATTACGAGCTGCCACCCGTAGAACGGTGCATTCATGAACAACTGGATGCTATTGCTGCACGGGTCCCTGAACAGACCGCCGTGGTCTGCGGTTCCCAGCGGTTGTCCTATGGCGAATTAGCTAACGCCTCGGATCGAATTGCACAGCAGCTACGTGCAAGCGGGGTCCAGACAGGCATGCCCGTCGGTTTCTTGATCAGTCGAGCCTTGCTGGCTGTGCCTGGCATCGTCGCGATCTGGAAGGCAGGAGGCATCTATGTACCGCTTGATGCCGAATATCCCCCGGATCGGCTGCACCATATGATTGCTGATAGCGGGATACGCTTCGTCTTGACACTTGGAGATGCCTCGGCCATTGACGAGGCACCCGATATTCAACAGGTACCGTTGGAAGCGATCGATTCCCATGCTGTCCTTGCTGCTGGCGACGGTGACTTTACATTGCCTAAGTCGATGCCTGACAGCATCGCCTATATTCTCTACACTTCCGGCTCCACAGGCAAGCCCAAGGGGGTCGCGGTGCGTCATGACCGTATCGCACAGCATTTGAAGGCCATCGGTGGCAGTTACGAATTGACTGAACAGGACAACGTGCTGCAGTTTTCCTCCTTTAATTTCGACACCTCCATCGAGCAACTGTTCGCACCACTGCTTGCAGGAGCACGGGTCGTAATGCGCGGTAACGAGTTGTGGAATCCTAACGAGTTTTTGGAGACGCTGCAGAAAGAACAGATCACGGTCTCCAATCTCCCCACTGCCTACTGGTTCGGATTAATCAGCACCTGGAAGCAACAGGAGATTCAAGTATTCCCGCAAGCATTCCGCTTATTTATCGTCGGTGGAGAAGCGATGCTGCCTCGGCATGTAGCAATTTGGCGAAGTTTAGGAGCCAGAGGGGTGCGCTTGTTCAATGCCTACGGGCCAACGGAGGCGCTTATCACCTCGCATCTGCTGGAAATTACCGACACCTTCACGTTCAACGAGCAGAAGCCTATCCCTATCGGTCAAGCTGTATGCGGGAGATCATCGTATGTGCTGGATGCCTCGCATCAACCGGTACCGATCGGTGTCCCTGGAGAATTGTATATCAGTGGTCAGTGCATTGCTGAAGGATACTGGGGGAACAGCGCACTGTCAGAGCAACGGTTCTTGCCTGACCGCTTCCATCCCTATGCAGAAAGCAAGCTGTATCGAACGGGAGATCTCGTGCGTTATTTGTCGGACGGTACCCTGGATTTTCTCGGAAGAAGCGACAACCAGGTGAAAATTCGCGGATTTCGTATTGAATTGGATGAGATTGAAGCAGCCCTTCTTCAGCATCCGTCCGTATCTCAAGGTGTCGTCGCCTTTGCTTCAGGTGAAGCCGAAGGGAGAAGACTGATTGCCTATATCGCACCTGTCGGCTTGGAGCGTCCAGCTTCATCTGAATTGCGCCGCTATCTAAAAAACACACTACCGGAGTATTCCATCCCCGCTGCGTTTGTGTGGGTCGATACGATCCCGCTCACGCCCAACGGGAAAGCTGACCGCAATGCTTTGCTCGCACTGGGGAGCGATCAAGCAGAAGTGTCAGCCCCCTCCGAACCGCGAAGCGAGCTGGAGAAGCATCTGACAGAGATATGGGCAAGGTTGCTGAAATGTCCCACTATCGGTATTCAGGATAATTTCTTCGAGGCAGGCGGAGACTCCATCCTTGCTTTACAGATGATTGTACAGGCGGAACAGCACGGAATTGTGATTCGCCCTAAACAGATTTTTGAGCATCAGACGATCGCAGAGTTGGCGGCAGCAGCACAAGAGACGAGTCCAACGCTCGTTTCAATGCCCGATACCGTCTGGGGCGAGGTTCCATTGACTCCTATTCAACACTGGTTCTTCGAGCAGGACTTCCCCAACCCTGGCTTGTATAACCAGTCCGTCTTGCTGACCGTAACACGGGAGATGACCCCGAAGCTGGTTGAGCGCGCTCTGCAGCTACTGGTGGAGAAGCATGATGCCCTGCGTATGCGTTTTGTGCTCTCGGGGGGCTCCTGGTCCCAACTGCTGGAGCCTGACGCCCCCATGCCAGCGCTTCATTATTTTGATTTATCAGCAGCCCCTGAGTCCGAGCATGAGCGCATGTTCAACGACGCGGCCGTCGCGATTCAGAACGCCATAGACCTCTCCTCAGGCCGGCTTGTGCAGGCTGCCTGGTTCGAGCGTGGCTCTGAGCTTGCCGCCTGCGTCTGCATAGCTATTCATCATCTGGTAGTAGACGGCGTATCCTGGCGGATTCTGCTGAATGACCTGCATTATATCTGCCATCAATTAAGTAATGGAACACACACTACGGCTTCAGGACACACGAGCCCCTTCAGCACTTGGGCAGCACAGCTACAGGTGTATGCACAATCGAGCGCAGTAGTTAACGAGATGGCTTACTGGCGCGGGATGAAGGGAATCGAGCCCGGCATACCGCTGGATTTCCCGGGCGGGGTTAACTCCGAACGAAGCGCCAGACATGTTCGCCAGTCGTTGTCTGTCACAGCCACTCAGAAGCTGCTACGGGAGTGTCCCAAAGCATACTATACAGGTATCAACGATCTGCTGCTGGCTGCCTTGATGCTGGCATACTATGATTGGTCTGGACAATCGGACTTGCTCCTTGATATGGAGAGCCACGGCAGAGAAGAGTGGGTAGACACACTCAGTCTCTCCAGAACAGTCGGCTGGTTTACGAGCCTGTTCCCACTAGCATTAAGCATGCCCGCTAGCGCAACCGTGGAAGAAGCGATTCGGACAGTGAAGGCTAGTACACGGCTCATTCCTCAACAAGGGATCGGTTACGGTATGCTTACCTACCTGTGCAGCAATGGATTGGTCGCTCGTGCGATGCGTACTTTGCCACGGCCGCAGATCAGCTTTAACTACTTAGGCCAGCTCGACATCTATGACGAGCAGCCACAGTTTGCAATTAAACAGGTGAATCCCGGAATACAAAGAGACCCGCTATCATTAAGAAGCCATGTGCTGCAGGTCGATTGCTCCGTCATGGACGATGCGCTCCAGATGGACTGGACATACAGCGATGCGTTGCATGCTCCAGAGACGATCACTACGCTGGCGACTTTATTTATGAGTCGGATTGAGGAGCTGCTCGAGTTTGAGAAGCGTTCAAGGCTTGAAACCGTCCTGTCATCTGATTTCCCGTTCGCTACTATAAATGACAGTCAATTGTGGGCCCTGATCGAATCCTATCCGAAGCTAGAGGATATGTTTCGTCTCTCACCGATGCAGGCAGGGATGCTGTTCCATTCGGCGCTGCATACCGAAGCGTCCCCCTCATACATCGGGCAGTTTCAATGCGAGCTGCATGGTACTGTGAACATCCCGCTGCTTCGGCAAGCCTTCGAGCATACCGTAGGCAAATTTCCGTCCATGCGCGCAGCCTTTGTATGGAAGGCTGTGGCCGAACCGATACAAATCATTAATCAGACTGTTGATCTCCCCTGGACGGAGCTGGATTTGTCCGTGTTGCCTGCCGAAGCAAGGCGGGAACAGCTCGCCCGCATTATTCATGAGGATCGGCAAATGCCATTTGATGTTGCGAAACCGCCACTTATGCGGTTCCAACTAATTCGTATGGACGCTCATCGTCATCATTTTATCTGGACACAGCATCACTTGCTGCTCGATGGCTGGTCGCTTGCTATTCTGCTGAATGAAGCCTTCTCGGCTTACGATACTTTATGTCGTCAGGAAAACCTCCGATCCGAGCAGGCCATTTCTTACAGAGTCTATATCGAATGGTTAGCCAAGCAATCCCTTGAGCAAGCTGAGGCTTTCTGGAGGGAATATCTCAGTGGCTTCAACGCTCCCACTATCATTCCGTCTGAGCCATCTTCCGAAAGGACTGATGAGTGGGTCGCTCTGCCCGGAATGCTCACTGAGAAGGAAACGGATGCTTTGATCCAGACTTGTAGAACCTGCAAAGTAACACTCAATACTTTGCTGCAGGGGCTATGGGCAACCCTGCTGTCTTGGTTGAGTGGACACAAAGATGTGATGTTTGGAGCTACCTCCTCTGGCAGACCTGCTTCTCTGCGGGGGGTTGAACAGATTGTGGGCCTATTTATTAATACGATTCCGGTAAGAGCCAAGCTTGAGGACGACATGCCGCTTGCTGCTCTGCTTCATACGATTCAAAATGAGCAGTCCCAAGCGCGGAACTTTGACTATACGCCGCTGCCTCGCATTCAGTCCTGGAGCAGCATACCTCGCCCTCTGGAATTGTTCCAATCGATTTTTGTTATGGAGAACTATCCAATTGAGAGAAAGGACACTGAACGCCATCAGCTTCGAATTGAACGGCCTGAGTCCTACATGCGCATTAACTATCCTCTGGTGTTGGAGGTTACCCCAGGCGACAGGCTAATGTTAAAATTTGAATTCGACAGCTCATGCTTCACTTCGGACAGCGTTATGAAATGGTCCCACCTCTATCGCCGATTGATCATGTGGACTACGATATCGGTTGACCGGACGGTAACAGAAATCGAGGAATTCCTGCAAAGCTGTGCAATGGAATATAACAAGAGAGACATGACCAGCTAGGGCGCAACTTTAGCTTCATCCCGCAAGGGACATCCAGGAGGATCTCAAAAGCACGAGGGGGAAAGAAATGGATACAGCGGTCGCTTATGAAATTACCAACATTGTGAAAACTTTTCAGTCTGGAAAACTAATCGCTAATGATGATATCACGTTTCGTATTGAACGGGGTGAGGTGTTCGGCCTGCTTGGGCCCAACGGAGCCGGCAAAAGCACTTTAGTAAGGCAGCTTGCAGGACTAAGCAAACCTACATCCGGCAGCATCAAGCTGTTTGGGCATGACCTGGTGGCATCGCCGAAAATAGCCGGGCATTTGTTGGCGGTACAGCCCCAGAGCCTATCCTTGCCATTACAGTCCAGAGCGGGCGAGATTATTAAGATTACGGGGAGAATCCGCGGCTTGAGTGCACAGCAGGCCGCAGAGGAAACCCAATATTTACTGAGCCAATTCGGATTGGAGAAGCATGCCAATAAGCGACTGATTGAGCTATCGGGCGGACTACGTCGCCTTGTCTCCATCGCTACGACATTAATATGTAAACGTCCGGTTCTCATCCTGGATGAGCCTACCAATGATTTGGACCCGGAGGTGCGGAGAGTCGTATGGAAGGTCATACGTGAAACTGCCAATAGCGGGTCCACCATAATTCTGGTTACGCATAATGTTATTGAAGCAGAACAAGCACTGGACCGGGTAGCCATCATCAAGAACGGTAAAGTCTTGGCTATCGGCTCACCCGGAGAGCTTAAAGGCCGAGTTACCGAGCATATCCGTATTGAATTAGTATTTCGTTCCCATTATGACTATCAATTTATAATCCACCGTTTCCCGCAGGCTACACAGATTGGCTTGCACCGTTACAACCTCATGGTGAGCCGTAGCGAGTCCAATGACATCATCCAAGAATTGCTCCCACATCTCCAATATTTGGATGACTTTCGCATCGTCACGCCCAACCTGGAGGACATCTACATTGAATTAACAGGGGGTGAGACGATTGAATGCTGATCCTGCGCGGTATGAAGAGCAGTCGCTGACACCCAAGCCGGATTCCAAGCAAGGTCCACAGCCGTTGTCCCTGGGGGCATCCAACCCATGGAGCAAGCAATACTGGTTGCTGCTACAATTGCAGTACGCCGATTATCGAGGCAATGCACCCTTTCTTCTCTTGTTTGGCCTTGTCATGCCACTAGGACTATTCTGGCTTTTGCAATCCTACGTTGAATTAAATGAGACGGCAACCTGGCTGATTGCTGGCAATCTGGTCATGTCCGTAAGCTATGGAAGCGTGAACTTCGCCATTCAACGGATTGCGATTATGAAGATGGCCGGCGAGATGGATTTTTATGGTTCCTTGCCGATTGGCAAATCCAGTTTTATTACAGCTCTATTCACACTCGGACTGTTCTCGACTGTTCCTGGCGTCATTAGCAACATCCTGATTGGATGGCTTGCTATCGGGCTCCCGTTACAAGTCTTGCTATGGTCGTTGCCGTTGACGCTGCTAACAGCCGCATGCCTTACTGTCATCGGAGCCTCTGTCGGCAGCTTGGTCAAATCGATGGGACAGTTAAATCTCTACTTCTACTTGAGCTATGTCATCGTCACCTTCTTGTGTCCGGTCATTGTTCCACAGGAGAAGCTACCATGGATTTTCAAGTTCACCTCTTATGTTCTGCCTCCGGGCCAAGCAGCTATCGCTCTTACGGATGCGCTGAGCAGCGACTACGGCTCCCGATTCTGGATTATGGTCGCGGCTCTGTTCGCCTGGCTGATCTTAGCCATTACAGTGGGGCTTCGCAAGCTCGATTGGCGCAAGGATTGAGGAGCGTGCTACGCTAGAATTGGTTCAGGACAGAAGGAGAGAATACAACAAAACCGTTCTTTGGGCAGATGGGGAGTATCATCTCCATAACCCGAGAGAACGGTTTTTAGTATGAACTATAGAGGGGATAGCACGGGCTAAATCGTCCCACTATCAACATGAATATTTTGGCCGGTTATCGATCTGGCTCTGTCTGACAATAGGAAAGTCACGGTCTCTGCCACACTCTCCAAGCTTGTCTCTGCCTTCAATGCAGTACGATTATATATTCGCTGCTTCTGCTCCTCTGTCAGCGATGCGCTCATCGATGTATCCATGAAGCCAGGCACCACACAGTTAGAACGAATTCCTGCTCCGCCCCATTCTCTTGCCAGACCCTTGGAGAACGCTTCAATGGCTCCTTTGGAGGAGGCATACATGCTTAACCCTTTATAGGCGGTATGGGCGCTCACCGAGGAGATGAAGACGATGGAGCCATGTGTCCGATGCAGCATCATATCTCGGATCGCATACTTGGTCAGATGGATCGCGGTAAATACGTTCAACTGATACATCTCCAGCAGCCGTTCCATGCTCACATTTGTTATTAAATCATCGTATGCCATTGCTGCGTTATTCACTAGTCCACAGATGGGCCCTAGCGGCTTCAATTCATTGAAATAAAGCTCCTTTATCCCGTTCGTTTCCGACAGGTCGAAGCTTACCTGGTGGAACCTCGCGCCGTATTCTGCTTTCAGCTCATCCGTCTCTGAATTCGAGGAGCGGCTTATTCCGATTACCCGGTGCTGCGTGTCCTGCAGAAGCTTTCTTGTAATCTCCTTCCCTACCCCTTTGGAGCTTCCGGTGACGATGATTGACACTATTGCCTCACTTTCTTCCCTGTACGGGAGGGTTCCATATGCGGAACGATATAGATCATTCGCGGGACTTTCCATTGTTGAAGTCTCTCGACGGCATAATGCTTGGCTCGCTGCTTGATGACCTGGCCATCCTCTCCTTCACCAATTACGATTTCTGCCACCACAATCTGCCCGAGAATCGAATTCGGCTTCCCTTTCACGCAAACATCCTGAACACCAGGCACTTCACGCAGAACCGCCTCTACCTCTAATGGATTCACTTTATTGCCGCCAGTATTGATAAAGTCAGATTTCCTGGATACAATCCGAATTCGGTCCTCTCCTACCTGTTCAACCAGATCTCCTGTCGCAAACCAATCGGCTTCTTCCTCCCTTGCATGCATGTAGCCAAGCAGTGACCGATGCACCATAAGCTCTCCTTGTTGAATCGCAATAAATGGCTTTAATCCCTCAGGAATCTTCACCCACTCCCCATTGCCGATGAGCAAGGAGCCCGTCTCCGTCGAGGCATATATATTGCGAAATCTGGCCTGAGGGAACAAGGAAGTCATATTCGTGTGCAGCACGCTGTCGAAGCCCTCACCGCCATAGGCGACACTCCGCACTGATGGATACTCTCCAGTCAACAGTTGTAAGGCAGTTCGATAATAAGTCGGCGTAGCAGAGATATGCGTGACCTGATGCTGGCGCAGCAGCTCGCTTAGACGCGTCATATCCTCCCCGAATGCATAAATCAGCGGGTTGCGATTCATAAAGGCTTGTAGAAAAACCTGCAAACCGGCCATATGTGTCGGCAAAAATGCCAATACCCATACATCACTCGCATGCTTCTCACTAACGACCACATTCCTTGATAGCGTTATCAAATTATGGGTTACCTTCTTGGGCCGTCCCGTTGTCCCCGATGTATAAAGCGTTAGTTTCCAGCTTGTACTGCCCCGGATACGCTCGAATAGCTCTGTCAAATTTCCCACAGGTCGACTCGTATTAATAGGGACGGTCTCGCGCAATGAATCTTGATCTACTCCCTGAGCAAGCAGCTCAGAGGCTGATAATTCGCCATCCAGAAGCTCAATCTCATAATCGTGAACCAGGCTATGTACAATAGCTAGAAAAACCTCATAGGGATGGTTGGTGGGCGAAGAAACATACCTCTGCCCCGTCTGAATACGGTTAAGGTCAGCGACAAGGCTCTGATAGCTGTAGGCGTTCTTCCCAGCAGCAAGAAACAGATCATTCATTGGCTAGTTTCACTTGCAGTTTGTCGACTACCTCTTGAATGGTGCGAACGATCGTTCCTTCAAAAATATCTACCCCGAACTCATTTTCCACTCTAACTGTCAGCTCAGCCATATCAAAGGAATCCATATTGAGCTCTTCTCTTAAACGATCTGTCAAGAGCAGCTCCTGACATCCGATGCCTCGATTCTCCTGGAACATTTCATCTACAATCATCCGCAGCCTTTCAACGCATTTATCCATTCCCATTCTCCTTTAAACATAAGTTGGATCTAATAGCATGAGAAATGAAACAGCAGCCTCCCGTTCCATATCCCTCAATTCCGACAACTGCTCCTTCAAGCGCTGCAATTTTACCTGGTCGACGACACCCGAAACCTTTTTGGCCGCAAAAAAAATGAAGCTCTTCTGTCTATAGCGATTCCATTCGTCATGAAGCTTCGTATACTGGTTCAACAATGGCTCTGCTGTCGAACTCGCCAGCTCCCCTTGTTCAACCAAATAGCGAACGAGATGAATATTGCGCAGATGCAGTTGTTGAAATTGCAGCATTCTAATCTTGTATAATGAGAGTTCTTCTGTATTCGCACAGAAGACATCCATCTCCTTCAGAAAGGCATCTAGGCTATCCAGCCCCATATGATAGTACAGGTCGTATTGCTCCTCATAAAATACCCCTTGGTCTAGCAACCCTGTACACATTTTTCTAGCTTCAGCTACCATGACCTCCCGTTCCCCCAAACCTGTAAGCGGTTGCTTTACTCGGCAGATGGTAACTGTTATGTTCTGCCCCAAGCCATGAAAGTGATCGCATGAGGCATAGAACGAATGATAGGGCAGCTCATAATATTCCATTTGTCCTGGAAGGATGCAATCCTCGATCGTAAGGAAACAGCCTCGGGTCTCGTCATAGCCATAGATAAAAACGGGGTGCACGAGATGAAAACGCTGTGCTTCCCTGCCACTAGGGTAATAGAATCGATCCACAGAAGCGAATAGGCAGTAGCCTTCGTCCAGTTTGGAAGTTATAAACGACACAGTATCAGCCGCCTGGCCCGCTTCTAGCGTATACTCCTGCTGCTCGATCATAGCTGTCAAAGGCTCGAACGAATATACGATCTTAGGTGTGAAATAACCCTGCTGAAGCAGTTCACCTCGCACGCTTTCCGGTTGAAAATGTTGGTGGTATTGCTTCATACGGTACTCTACACTCATATAGTAAACAATCTGCCGATAGGAAGGATTCGCCTGAATTAGCATCGATAACAGATTATTATGTATGCAATCAAGCCAAAGATCATTGTAGGGCTGGATAGTTGTCATATAACTAAATGCAAACCACCTTTCCAGAGGAATGTATAGTTGGGCGCAATATGAAGTGCAGAAGGGAGATGCAGAGATTAACACAAGGAGACAAGGGTTTACTATTCATAGAAATCGGAAGAAATAAATAACATTTAAAATAATATATTCCTAAACAATAAATATGATATAAATATACACAAAATTTGATTTTATATCAATCTATAATCTTTTGTTTTGAACTTTGCCAACGCGGCACTGCCCACAATACTCATCCCGGCAGCACCGCGCATAGCATGGAGTCCACACCCATCAAGCACGTGGCAGCCCCGGATTTTCGCACCGCGCGCAGCTCCCAGCGCGCGGTGCCCAGCTACATGACGGTGGTCGGTCGAACCACAAGTGTGCTTACCAGAAAATATCCCTCCGCCCGCGAAGCTTCGCTAGCGCCTCTACGAAGAAATAGTCGCCATAAATAAGGGGCACATCGAGGTTTTTCTGCTCCGGGTAATGACCGGTTCCGTGCTGCAACAGTCCCTCAGGCGCATCCTCCTCCCAACGGCCGCATACCGACTCCAGCGACCGTACAAGCCGTGCGCCATGTCTGTAATACAGCTCCGCTTCCTCCTCCGGCACAAGCCGGGCCAGCTCGAGCAGCCCGGATGCGGCACAGGCGCCCGCTGAGGAATCCTTATATCTGCGCACTCCCGCTGGCAGGCGGAAATCCCACTCCGGTACGCCATCCTCGGGCAGATTGGCGATAAAGTAATGCGCTACCTTCTTGGCCGCATCCAGGAAGGATCGGTCGCCGGAATACTTGTAGGACAATGTAAAGCCATACAGTGCCCAGGAGCTGCCGCGCGACCATGCGGATTGCGGGGCATAGCCCTGTCCGCCGAGCGCCTCCGCCACCTCGCCCGTCTCGGGATCGAAACGGATCACATGATGCGTCGAGCCGTCGGCGCGAACGAAATGTCTCAGCGTCGTCGTCGCATGCGCCACCGCCACATGGCGGAAGCGCGGGTCGCCGCTCTCCTCGGATGCCCAATAGAGCAGCGGCAGATTCATCATGCAGTCCATTATGGCTAATCCTTCATTGCGCTCGCCCTCCCGCCACGGATTCCAGGCGCGGATATAGCGCCCCTGCAGATTGAAGCGACCGAGCAGATGACTGGCTGCCTGCAGCGCCCGCCGCCGCGACTCGGGATTGCCCGTCAGCTTGTAGTTAGCGACGCTCGTCAAGCTCCACATAAACCCTAGATCATGATCCAGCCGCTCATACGACTGCAGCGGCTCATCCAGGCGGCGCTCGCACTCCTCTGCAAGCTGGCGCAGGGAAGCTTCCCCACCGTCGCGATACAGCAGCCAGAGCAGGCCCGGCCAGAAGCCAGCCGTCCACCAGTGCGGCTCAGCCAGCTCATACACTCCGCCGGGAGCCGCATGCGGGAACTGCGATCCGATGCGCCCGGCAAGCACCCCCGTCTTGCGCACTACTCGCTCCCACACAGCAGCAGCATAGGCGGCATCGGCATCGGCATCGGCTGCGTCGGCCGGTTCGCTACCGCCGTTAGCGAGCTTCTCCTCCATGTCCTGTCCAGCGCAGTTGGCATCCTCAGGAGCTGTGCTGGCCTGCGCCTGCGGCTGTTCATCCAGCAGGCTCTCCACCCCCTGCTCATGGTCCTGTACGCCTGCTCTTGACTGAATCGCACTGCCCGAAGAACGCCGGGCGGCAGCCAGTGGTTCCTGCTTCACTGTTAACCTATCGGGCACACCAGGTACAGCACCTCTATCGTCTTCCCGTTCTCTTTCTCTAGTCATCATTAGAGCTCCTCTCCTGCTATTGCTTCTATAATAATTGCCATCGTCTCTTCCAGAGCAGCGGCCGTCCAGGTCAAGTCAAGCGCATAGACCTGCCGCTCGCATTGCTGGTGATCCATGAAGCGATATGGCTCCACAGTGACCTGGATGTGAGCATGGGTCTGACAACGAATCCGCAGTCCTTGCTGGAGACCACGGATGAGCATGCTGCCATCGGCCTGCAGCTTCGGCTCGAAGCCGCTCATTAGCCGCTCGGTAATGATGATGCCGCTCTCCCGTAGCAGGAAGCGATCCTCCAGCTTGAGCGCCAGCCTGCGCTTGTCCCACTCCCATCTACGCTCCAGTCCCAGCAGGGCAGGCTCGTTGTAGGCGGAGGACAGCTCCACTCCGAATCGATCAAGCCCAGCGGTCTGCTCCACGCACAGCACCTGCGCCCGCCGTTCTCTCCCGGCCTGCTGGACACTGCCGTTAACGATCGGCACGGAATGACCCTGTGAACCATTGCATAGCAGATCGTAGCGCCCGGCGCCAAAGTACGCCTTCGTATATTCTCCTGCACCCAAATCCTCCAGCAGCGTCTCCCCGCCAATATGATAGATGAAGCTGCCCAGGTCATTATGGTTATGCGGCTCATCATTATGCCCTCCCTTGGCAGCGAAGGCCGACGGTGCCGTCACGGAGGGCACCGAGGACATGGAGGACATTGCTGCCTCCTCACCCGGCCAGACCCGGCTAATGAACCATCCCGTATCGGGCAGCAAGTAGCTGCATGTCGGCCAAGGCGCACCCTGGCAGCGCGGATCACTCCAGATCAGCTCGCGGATGAAGGGCGCCCAGCGCGCCACCGGCTCCTGCAGCAGATCGATTCGCCCCCCTGCAGGAGGCACATGAAGCCGTGAGTAGCGGCGCTTGAGCTGATGCAGCAGACCGAGTGGATAGCGGACAGTACGCACCGCATCAGAGAAGGGCACCGTGCTGCAGCCGCTTAGATAAGCCTTCTCATGAAACATGGCAATCGCCTGTACCTTGCCCTGCTGCATCAGATCCAGTTGGCCAGCCGTCCGCTGCTTGAGCAGCTCGGCAAAATAGACATAGAAGCCAAAGCCATATCCCCAGTAGCCGATCCCCTCCACGCACGCACCATCTGGCTCGAAGCCGCTCAGATAACTGTCTAGCGTACCAAGAATGCGATAGAGCAGCGGCGACAGTGTAGCTGCGTCCTCGAACAAATATAGCGCAGCGGCGCCGATCGAGCCGCCGCAGACGCTGGCCCAGTTCATTTGGGAGGTTTCCCAGTGCAGAGCAGGGCCAAGCCCGGCATATGGCTTCAGCACACGCTCCAGCACTTCATGCCTGGCGCGTCCCTTCACCACAGGGGACAGCCTGTCGCCCAGCAGATGCAGAACCTCAGCCAGCGCGAATGCCGTCTCCGCTGCGAACAGATCGATGACCTGTCGATGCTGCTGCTCCCCGGCCTGCGGCCAGCTTAGCGATTGCCCGCCCAGATGGGCGGGCAGGCTCCAGGCATACTCATCGCACAGCGTCCAGATGATATCCTCCAGTGCCGCGAGATAGCGCGCGTCCTCGTCCAGCAGCGTTAAGAATGCGTAGAGGTTGAGGCGTCTGCGACGGGCAAAATACGGGCGCTCGAACGGCTGCCGTGAGCCATCCGTGTCATAAGTGCGATACAACGAGAAGGGCAGCGCCTCGACCGGCTCGCCGAGCAGATGAGCTCCCTCCTGCCGAATCGCTTCGAGCTGCGGCTTGTAGTACTCCTCCTGCCTCAGCTCCTGCCACTTCCCGGCGTCTAGCGCCTCTGCGAACAGCGCTGCCTGCACACCTCCGGGAGCTCCGGCCAACTGCCTGTCACCGTAATTCAATGCTTCTTGCACCGTGCGGTAATCCACTGCTGTAATCTCCTCTCCTATGCTTAAATGTAAGAAACATGAGACCGGGTCTCTCTCCTTCGCGCTACGCAGCGGTGGGCCTCGTTCGTCCAAGGAGCCCGCCTTCAACTGCCGCAACAGCATGCCGTTCATCTCTGCTGCTGTGCAAGCTCCCTTGATGAACGACTGCACGAACTACCCCCGAGATCACGACCTGCTTCGCGAGGCCCGTCCTGGTCTGTACAACCCCTGCCTCCACCTACAAGGCGTGGTCAGCAGCCATGTCCTCTCCAGCCCAGAGCCTCCGTGCACTCCATGGCTGATCGGGCTCGCTCCAGAACGGATGCTCCGGCGCAAGGCCAAGCGGCAGGAAGACGGCGGTGCACAAGTAGAGGCTGCCCGTCGAAATGTAATGCTCGCCGAGCCCCGGCTGGTGACCAGCGAGGCCGATGCGGAGCCAGCCCTGCGCGTCATAGGTGCCCGCCGGCTCCAGGCAGCGGCGAATGACCGCCTCCAGCGCGCTGCGCACGCTGCCCTGAGCCGCCGCGAGCCGCACGGGCAGCCCCTCCTGCAGCGCAAGCTGTGCCAGCAGTTGAAAAGCGCCGCAGCGATAGGCAATCGAGCGCCCGATTGCCGGGAAGGAGCCGTCCGGCGCGATGAGTCGCTCCTGCACATCCGCGAAGCGCGCCGCGCGCGCCGCTGCCTCGGGCACCAGCCCTGCCCCTGGCCATGACGCACCGCACGCACGGTTCATATAGCCGATGATGTCCAGCAGCATCGGCTGAATCACATAGCTATTATAGTAGTCCCAATGAAAATCAGGGCCATCTCCATAGACCCCATCCCCCTTATACCATAGCTCATGCTGACGCAAGGCATAGTCGATGCGCATCCAGTCGCAAGCCTCACCCGTCAGATGGAGCGCCGCTTCCACCATCGCACTGAACAACAGCCAGTTGCAGTAGGGAGGCGTAATGTTGCGCGTCGCCTTCAAGGCCGACACTACCTGCTGCTGCACGTCAGTATCCAGATCTCGCCACAGCGGGCCCGGAGCACGGAGCATCGCATGCGCGAGAAACGCCGTATCCACCAGCGTCTGCCCGCTTGCTCCGAAGTGTCCGTAATCCGGCGAATGAGGATTCGTAATCTCCGCGAGTGCCCGAGCTGTCCGCTGACGCCAGTGTAGCCGCAGCTCCTGCTCCTCACGGTCGCCACTCTCCAGCGCCAGCCAGGGAGCGAGCGACATCACTGTCCGGGCGAAGGCCTCCAGATAGGTGCAATCTGTGCGGTCCTCCCCTGCAGCCGCCTCCACCGGCATGCTCGCCCGCAGCCGTCCCGCCGCCAAGGCATCGATGACAGGAGCGGCCGTGGCGAGCAGCCGATATAACCAATAGCCGCGTCCCTTCTCCTCGCTGTGGGGCAGCATCTCCAACAGCGTGTTCCCCGTCCCCAACTGGGCATCCCCCCCCGCACCAGAGAAGGATAGCGCCGAAGAGCGGGAAGCCCCAGCCTCACCTCCCCCACCATCGCTGCTGCCATAACTGCTGTTCGCCCCTCTGTGCATCAGGCCTGGCATTGCTTCCTCATTGCGCTCTGTCATGAATCATTCTCCTCCTGCATGGGCCCACAGGCGTTAGCCTGGCCCGTCGTGTCCAATGATTTATTACGCTAGAGCGAGCAGACCGTTGTAATCGCTTCCCATCCGAGGTGAGCGAGGGTAATCCGACTCCAGCATATTCTTGTCCTATTATAGCAATTCCGCGCACAAGATGATCACTTAATTCTGTCTGCTCGCCCGTCACCAGCTCATATGGAATCGACAGCAGCCTGGAGCCGTCCAATATGTGGTCCTATGACCGCAGCCAAAACAGCCTGAAGACGCGCTGCTATCCAGCTCGTCCTCAGGCCTTATTCATCCACGATCCTATCTACTCATCCGTGCTATTTCCTACGTATGAGCTGTTCCTACAAGCAACCCGGCAGCTACCGGATAGCAGCCACACGCCGTCAAGAGCACGCTCATATATCTAACCTGCTACTGCGCTTAATCCCGCAGCGGCGCTTCCTTCAGATCAGCCTTCGCTTGCAGGAAGCGGAAGAAGGCCGCAGATGCTTCTGCGCGAGAGACCTCGCTGCTCGGACGGAAGTTGCCCTTGCTATCCTTGGACATGATGCCCAAGCCTGTAACGATCGCCGCTTGCCCTTTCTTCTCCAGCTTGGACGCGTCGGCAAAGTCAACGTTGAATATATCCGTATGGTCTGCCAAGGTGTTGTACCCCAGCGCACGCACGATCAGCTCCGCCATCTCCTCGCGGTCCACCTTGCCCTCCGGATTGAAGGAGCCATCCCCCTTGTCGATCAGGTCGTTAGCTAGCGCCTCCTCGATATAGACGAAATAAGACGAGTCTGCCGCAACATCCTTGAAGGAGGCCTGCCCCATAGACAGGGCGGCCATCGGCATATTCCTGCTGCCGCCATTCATCGAGAGCACCAGCATCTTGATCAGCTCGCCGCGGGTCACCGTCTGATTCGGACGAACCTTGCCATCCTCCAGATCCAGCGCCTTGTAATCAATCATAAGCTGCAGCTCACGCTCGGCCCAATGACCCGCAATATCGGCTGCCTTCTGCTTAATGAGACTGGTTACCTCGCCGCTGTCCACCGCACGCCACTGACCTGTCTGAGCATCCAGGAAGACGTTCTCCTCGAGCGGACGCTTCACCATACGGTAAACCAGCTTGGCTGGGCCCGAGCCGCTCGCATCATTCGGATTAATCTCTCCAGCAGCCACCATCACATTGTATTTCTCGATTGGAATGCCAATGTAGCTGTCATCTCCAAGCAGCGCATAGGTCAACTCGACCTTATAATATTTATTATATTCGTCCAGCGCCTTGTCCTTGTCGATAAGGGTCGGCAACGTGGAAGGATACGTGTAGTTGAAGAACTGGGCATTATAATCTTGAACACTGCCGGTAACTGCATTGATTCTGACATAGACATTGTCATACGGCACGTTAACTCCATTCACATAACGGGGAAAACGGAAGCTGTAGCTGCCAATCTCCTCCGGCTTCTTCGTCGTGTATTGGGAGAGGTCCGCCTCCTCTTGCAAATATAGCTCCTGCACATAACCCGGCAGTTGCTTCTTCACAATCTCCAGTGCCTTGGATTTGGCTTGCTCATAGGTGACGGCCTTATCCTTCTGATCTTTGTTCTCTCTGCCGTCATAATAGGAGAAGCTGCGAACCTCGCCAGTCAGTGCATTGACCTCCGCCCAGGCCGAATACCCAATATCCTTGCCCTCCTGCTTGACGGACCAATTCAGTCCCCATACGGAGACACTCTTGCCGGAAGCGTCATCCATATATTCAGAATAGCTGCTGTCCTCCAGCTTGGCAGTGGACGGCAAGTCGAAGGCTGCTGCAACCTTCTGGCTTGCTTGCTCTGCTGTCAGCGCCTTCCCGGCAGTCGGCTTGGCTCCCAGCGCCTTGTCCGCAACGGGCTTAGTCGTATTCTCGACATATCTCCCCGACCGCTCGATAGGCTTGCCGGTTACCGCGTCCAGCACCATCGTCGACAGATTATAGGACAGGATCGGCACTTGTTTTTTCGCGGAGTACGGGAGCATATAGCTCAGTTGCAGCTTCGCTTCCTCGCGGAATCGGGCCATAGCCTGCTCTGACGTCAGCTTCGGCGCCGCATTCTCAAACTTCACCGTGGCATCCCAATTCAGCTCGTAATTGATAATATGCCCTTCACCATCCACCATAACCTGAATATAGTTATCCATGAACGGCAGCCCGTCTACGAGTCGGTTGTAGCGGAAGCTATAGCTGACTTCCCCCGTCAGCGGTTGGCGAGTATCTACCCCGAAATCCTCATCCACCTTAATTTGCCCCTTGTAGCTGGAGCCGACTACACCTATGAACGACGAGGCAATCTCCTGCGCTTGCTCCCGGTCTGCCTTCGGCGGATAGCTCGGCTTGCGCGTAGGGTCGTTGTTGTAATTGGTATAATAGATCAGCTCTCCGGTATCCGCGTTAATCCGCGTGTTGATCGTGCCGAGCGATTTGTTGTTTTTGCGCAGCACATAGGACATTGACCAGCTTCCTTGCTTGCCCGAGTACAATGCCGAGGTCTGATAGTTAGCGTTCTGAAGCGTATATTCTTTAGGAATGCTGACGATCTTTCTCGACAGCTCATCGGCCTTCTCTTTGGTGATCTTGGCATTAACCGGGCTCTCGCTGGACGGCTCAGCCACGTTGTGCTCCGTCGATACGGTGGCGGTAGTCGCTATCCGGTCCGCAAATGCCGCACTTGGAATCGTTCCTGTTAAAGCGATTACTGTTGCCAGAGTTACCAACCATTGCTTTCTTCTTCTCTTGGATCGGCTCATGGATAGAAATCCCTCCTAAAAAGTGATATTCACCCTTCTAACGAGCCGTGGAAACGAATGGTTGCAGTACAGCAAAATAAAATTACAGGTCCCACGCAAAGCAAACACGCTGTCCATGCCCCTCCCCCGCAAGGGGAGGAGCAGACAGCGTGTCTGCTCTTGATCGATGATCGATGGCGGATGCGCCGATGGCTCACGTCCCGAAGCCTCAAGCGCCAAGCTCACCTATTAGCCTTGATAGACGATGGTGTTAAACGACTCCGCCTCCAATGTGAATGAGACTTGCTCTGCGCCACATGCGATGGCAATCGTTCGCGCCTCCTTGAACGGGTTCGCGATGACGATGACCGTGTCTCCTGCCGGAGTCGCGAAGGCGGTCGCATTGCCTGTCCACGGCCCCTTGAGACTCAGACGCTGCGAGCTGGGCGGAACAAAGTGCGAATAATGCTTCATCACATAATATTCGGGATTGCGAATAGCCTTGGGCTCTGCCGGATCAATGGTGATCATAGCGTTCTGCTCCCAGCCCCAGGTGCTGCGGCCCTTGGGCTCAAGCGCCATATTCCAATAGATATAAGCGTTCACGCCGTTCGCCAAGTAATGCTGATACAGATTGAAGACGTACTTGGCGTAGAACCATGTGTTCTCGCCGTCGCCGCACTCGTTCTCCGTCTGCATATATTTTAATTCAGGGTAGCTGGAGACCGTGCGCTGGATCGTATATTTCCCCGCCCATTGATAGCCAACGCCTGTGATGTACTTGTATGCTTCAGGATCGCTTAACACAGTATGCGCATACGCATCATGATCCTGCGCCTTCTTCTTCATCCATTCATCCCAAGGCTCCGCGGCGTTAATCGTACCGAGCCAGATTTCCGTATCCAGCCCTTGGCGAGCAAAGGCCGGCCCCAGATAATCACGGATAAACTCTCGAAGCTGCTCGCCTGTCCAGACACAGGAAGGGAACTTCTGGTCGGCAACGACTTCATTTTGCACGTGAATCTGATGAATCGTAATGCCTTCTTCACGATACGCCTGCACAAACTTGACGAAGTAGAGTGCATACGCCTCCAGAATCTCCTTCTCCCAACGAAGCGTGCCATAGTTGTACGCCTTGGGGGACTTCATCCAGGTCGGCGGACTCCACGGCGAAGCGAACAGCTTCAGCTCGGGGTTGAGCGCCAGTGCCTCCTTAATGTACGGGATCAGATACTGCTTATCCCGCTCGATAGAGAAATGCTCCATCGCCAGATCGCCATCCGTCTCGTTCAGGCTGTACCACTGGCTGGCGTAATCACTTGCTCCGATTGGAAGTCGGCAGATTGAGAAGCGCTGCTCGCCTTCAGGGTGGAATAGATCATGTAGGACTTGCGCTCGCTCAGCCTCAGGCAGATGCCCCAGCGCGATAAAGCCCAGCTCATTAAAGCAGCCGCCGAAGCCATCCATCGTCTGCTTCCGCTCACTGCCCACCGTCAGCACCGACTCCGCCTTTTCTGCTCCGCCAGGGGACTTCCTGCTCCACGGTAACGCCTCTGTACTGGAATACCACATCGTAGTTGCCATTGTAACCCCTCCATTGCTTGACTCAAATGATGACACAGCTCGCTTTGAATTATGCTTGATGGCTCTAGTATAATAAGGGATGATAGCGATTCAAATTGTCCTAGCAAGGTTATTTTTACCCAAATCACAGATGAAGTGAAGACGCGTAGCGTCTCATTCAAGTTGAGGTGCATGGAGATGTCTACTTCCTATGAGAGGCTCGGGGATTGGCTGCCTCCGATCGACTGGAATGTGAAGCTGTACGGCGCCCATAGACGAACAGTCCCTGCCGGATGGTTCATGCAGGAGGAAGCGCATGTGGGCTTCGAGATGCTGCTCCTGATCAACGGCGCACAGGAGACGGTCATTGGCAGCAATCGCTATCTGCTCCAGAGCGGGGACATCATCCTCATCCCCCCCGGCTTCAAGCATACGAACCGCTGCGCAGCTACGGAGGGAATGACGTATTTCTGCCTGCATTTCCACGTCAATGATCCTCTGTTCTGCATCGAGATGATCCAACACAATCGTTTCTTGTATCCGGCGGGAAGCGCGGATAATACTCAGTTTGCTCAAGTGCTGGAGCATCTTATGCAGATGCTCCAGCCTGGTCGGACATATACAACATCGGATCGCTTTCTTATTCAGTCGCATCTGTTCGGGCTGCTCAGCTTGCTGTCCCAGCTCACCGATTCGCCGGATGCTCATCCAGAGAGCTCTGCGCCAACCTCTGTGCATTATGCACGGATGATTGCAGAGACGCTGAAGCATCAGTTCGATCTTGATCCCGCCCGCGATACATCTGCCCCGGCTCTAGGCATCGAGCAGATCATCCGCTCGCTCGGAATTACGCCAGGCTATGGCCTGGAGGTATTCCGCAAGGTGTACGGCATGTCGCCGCGGCGCTTCCTGTCCGAGCTGAAGCTCAACGAAGCGAAGACGCTCATCCGTCAGCCAGAGCTAGCGCTCTCCGAGATTGCACAGCGCCTCGGCTATGCGCATCTTTCTCATTTCAGCCGCCAGTTCAAGCGCTGGACCGGCATGAGTCCACTGGAATACCGTCGAAGCGCAAGCCCTGGGATCTGATCGCCGCTCCTTCTCACGGCATACACAAACACCCTATGCCCGACTCGGTTAGAGTCTGGACATAGGGTGTTCTTCATGCCGGCAGAGACTGCCTTCATCTATGCGCAGGTACGGCACATTACACGTTGCTGATTTTACCTTTCAGCGCATCTTTGCTTTGCAGACCGACCATCTTGTCAACGGGCTGACCGTCCTTGAACAGGATCAGTGTCGGAATGCTCATCACGCCGAATTGGGAAGCCAGTTCAGGCTCCTCGTCGACGTTGATTTTGCCGATTGTTGCTTGACCGGCCAGCTCGCCTGCCAGTTCTTCTACGATAGGGAGCTGCATCTTGCAAGGGCCGCACCATGGCGCCCAGAAGTCCACGAGCGTAACGCCGCTCTCGATGCTGGAATTGAAATTATCTTTAGTCAATACTACTGCTGCCATGATAATCATCCTCTCAGGGAAAATGGTAAGGCTATGTTTAGGGGCTACCCGTCACATCAACATTCCTGACATTCATGAATCTGGCCAAGCACCTCTGCGATGGTGATGCCGTTGAAGTGCGCCTCCAGTTGCCGCTCAGCCGTGCAAAAGATATTATTCATGACCTCTTGCATATTCGAGCCGACAACACAGTCCATCTCCGGGTTGCCCGAGCACCAGTTGGGGCTGAGCGTTCCCTTGGCAATGCAGCGATATATATCGCCTAGCGACACCTGTACCGGATCGGCAATCAGCCTGTAGCCGCCGCGCGTTCCCTCGCGCGTCTCCACGAAGCCCTCACGCCGCAGAAATCCCATCACCTTGCGAATGCGGGCCGGATGCGTCTGCACATTCTCTGCAATATACTCGCTGCGCGCCATTCTCTCTGGCAGATTCGCCAGCAACACCAGACTATGGACGGCTATCGTAAATTCGCTGTTCATCTATCGCACCCCGATTCATACTGTAATTTTATCAGTTACAGTTCTGAATGTCAACAGCTCCCTTGTAGGGTGTGATACTATGGCCGGAAGTATGCGTCGGAATCGCCCTACCCGTCTCCCCTTACGGCTCCATCCCCCATTGCAGCACGCCGTTAGCGTAGCCGGTCATCTTGGTCCAATCGGCGTAGCTGGAGCCGATCGGTCTGAAGGAGTAGTCGCCAGTCTGTGTGTAGTTGCTCCAGTCCGTGCGGGCCAGACGAATCTGAATCTCGGCCGCCGCGCCTGGGGCGAGGGTACCGGCTCCGCTCGTGAAGCCGATCTCGACATAGCTGTCTGCATCCGGCTTCGGCGTCGACATCGTAACGAAGGTCCCGGTTACATTCGAGCTGCCGACATGCGACCAGTCGCACCAGAAGGCCTGAGTTTGCTGACCATCGCTCGTATAGTAGTACCGCAGCTTGACGGTGGACAGATCGAGCGCGCTCGTACTTGTGTTCACGATCTTGATATGTGGAGAGATCGTGTTGCTGGAAGCAGCCGTATTGCTGCTATACATCTGAATCTTGAAGCTGTCTGTCGGCGTCGTCGTCACGGAAGGCGTCAGGGCAATAATGTTGGAGCTTACTGACCCTGCCTCATTGGATGCCACGACACGATAGTTATACAGCGTCCCGTTCACAACGGTCGTATCGGTATAGGTCAGGCCGGTCAAGCTAGACGCAATCGTCGTGTACGCGCCGCCGCCTTCAGCGCGCTCGACATGGTAGGAGGCTGCCCCGGCGGAGGCTGTCCATGTCAGTGTCGCTTGTTCATTGCCTGCCGTACCCGTTAACGTGAGCGCTCCAGGCAACGCAACTGTTGTATCGACGATCGATACTACAAGCGTGCGGTTGGCGCCCGCGCTGAAGTCGAACGTCAGATTCGTCGTGCCCACGGTCTGCGCGGCGAGATAGCTCTTGCTAATCGTAACCGTCGTACCCGACACCGTATAATCTGTACCGGGTATGAGGGACGTAGAGCCGTTCTTAATCCCTTGAAGCGTATTGCCGCTTAGTGTCATCGTAACGGTGACATCGGCCTGGTTAGCTGCCTTCTTGTCAAATACCGCGCTTACAGGAGTGATCGATGCACTTGGCTGGCTCGCCTTCAGATCAGGCAATTCATCCAAGGTGATGACATACTCACTCTGGTACAGCGTGGTCAAGGTTTCTGGATAGTTATAGGCGGAGCTCATGAGGAATTCGCCATACCAAGGCAGGAAGTAGAGCCAGCCTGATTTTTCATCCATCAGATTCTGCAGACTCGGAACCGTATCATTCTCCGTCATGGCCACCATCTTGGCGCCGCCGGTCAGTTCAACAAGCTGATAGAACGTCGAGCTGATCGCGTCCTCATTCGGTACGCCGGACAGACCATCATCGCGGTTGTAGATCGTATTGTATTTATCAAATCCGATAAGGTCTACCTTGTCGTCACCGGGATACCATGCAGGAGAGGTGCTGTACACATAGCTGTTATGCGTCCAGATCAGGTTGTGGAGGCCATAGGTCTGTGTAAGCTCGGTATAGAGCAGATCCCACATCTGTTTGTACACCTCTGCACCTGCCTTGGCCCACCAGAACCAGGCGCCCTCGCCATTGAGTCCACCATTGCCCTCCGCCTCGTGGAACGGACGGAAGATCACCGGAACATCGTTCTCCTGCAGGATCAGGAGCTGCTCCGCCAGGTCTTCGATGGCCATCATCAGGTATGCATATTCCTTCGTTCCAGGAACTACCGCATTCGCCGTATTATAATTGGTGTCCGTAGGCTTGTAGGTCGCATCTAACCAGTCCACAGGCTGGCCTAGCTGGTAGGCGGTGAAATTCTTCGGAACATTGATATGCCAGCTAGCTGTGGCGATCCCGCCCCGATTGTTCACCCAGTCGATCATCCGGGCGGTTGTGCCATCCTCCCAGCCATATAGCGGATTATAGTTCATCAAGTCGAAGCCTCGAATCGCCGGATATTTGCCCGTCAGATTATAGATCCATTCAAACTCCAGCTCCATGTCGCCATCATTGCCGCCTCCGTAGATTTCCTGCTGCCCGGAGAGCATATGGTTGCCGTACACCTCCGTCAAGTAATTCATCAATAGCTGTGTCTCGGGTGTAGCCTCGGGGTCAGAGAGGATCGGCAGCACATTCAAGGGGTCCAGATCAGCATAATCCACAGTAAGGCTGTCAAAATAAGCGAAGCCCCAGCCTGCCTTCACCTGGATCGTGTTAACGCCTTGAGTCAGCTTGTGATACCCCAAATTAAAATTCGACCATGTCGTCGTATAAGGCAGCATATACGAGCCCTTGCTCACACCGTTAATCGACAGATATTGAAGCCTCCCGTCAGGGCTTAGCTCCTGCATGAACCGGGTAGAGATCTGGTACATGCCGGTTTCTGGAACCGTCACAGAGTAGGTAAGAGTCCCCCCATTCTGCATCCAGACGAATCCGCTTCCAGTGTATCCAGGCTTGGGCTGCCCGTAGACCTCTGTTACCACCTGAAGCTCGGGACTGAGCTCGGCATCCTCGCTTTCAATCATGTGCAGCGGAGACGCTGCATGAGCGGGCACGGTCGTCAATCCTAGCAACAAAGTAAGGACCAGCAGCATAGCGCCTGATGTTTTGAACCAACCTTTCATTAACACACTTCCTTTCGATTTTTGAGATAGGATAGAACATGGGGCAAGCCAAGAATGATAGCGATTACATTTATACAATAGCACAATGTGCAAAAAATGTTAATACGACCAATTATTCATTCTTGTTTATATATTTTTTCTATTCTTGACCTTTCTCTACAAGTGGATTTTCAGCCCAAGAGCATCATCTCGTCATCTAAGGCATCACGATTCCGAGATCATAAGACGCAAAAACACCATCCTCATGCGGATGGTGTTCATGGTGATGAGGCGAGGGGTCTTGCCTGACTCCTGGTCAACGCAGAAAGCGCATATGAGTCCGACTGCTGCCGCAGCATCGGGCTACACACACGACTCCAGGATAGACTCCATCTCATGCTATAGTTACAGAAACTGGAGTCTGCCCGGAGTGTTCGTGACATGGAGAGCTATCGTGAAAGGTCGTCATCTGTCTCCTTTATTAGCTTTTTTAACACTCTCTTCGAACTATTGGATACCGTCCCATATTTACTATTTTTTGTTTCTTGGTCTTCAAAAAAAACGAGTGATCGCTCCTCGTCATACTTTTTGACTTTATTCAGATTGACCAGATTCGTGCGATCGAGCCGATGAAAATTGTACTGCTGCATGTGCTGTTCATAGGTAGAGAGAGTAGGCAGTAACGGGTAGTATTCCCCATCCATCGTATGCAGAATCACGGTTCGCTCATGGTTCTCAATATATAACACATCCTGCAAATCGATAATGATTAGCTCGCCCGTGTTCTTCGGGTCTCTGGTTACATACAATTTCATAGTTCTACCACTCCGAAATCGAATCGGGCCGCCGCGCTGATGCTCATGACAGCCCGTTCTTCACTATTACTTCTTTAGTTCTTCTGGAAGTTCTGGACGATGACCTGCCCATGGAGACGCTGTTACGGCAAAATACGACGCAATTTTCTGTAAGACCTTTGATGTTTGTTTGGCTATCCATTTGTTCATTGTCTAGTTGTCACCCCCTTACCGAAAGGAAATAGCAAGGATAATGCTTGAAGCGCAAAGACCATAGTTAACAGGGGAAGTTGTAATATTAAATTGCCTCCAACAATAACGAGAGAAATTCCTTTCATAATCAGAAAGAACTTTTCCGGCATTCTAGCATAGCCTTTAATATTAGCAGGAGCCAATAGAGCAAAAAGAATGAAACTAATCCCATTTACATAAATAACAGCTTCCTGTGGAAACGAAAGATGTGGTGGCAAGCTAGCAGCTAAAAAGGTTACGATCGAGCACACTGTAACTGATTGAAAATGATAACCTCCAGAAACAGCACGTACAAGTACAATTGCAAAAACGCATATTAACGTCTCTACAAACTTCCCTGTTATCCATCCAAAAATCAACGCCGATGTATATGGAATGAGGAAATTTATAACAATGATCAATGCATACTTCATCACAGCGACACTGGCGGTTTCTTTCTCATTTGACTTCTTAATGAGAACCGCTAATTTTTCTGCCCAGACCTCAATCATCTTTGTATTCCTTGCGCTGCGCCAAGTACAGCAATATCCCTAAGATCAATGATATAGCTAATACAAAGAGCAATTTTGTAGTTGATGAGGAAAAAGCGACGAAATTGGTAACGGCTACACTAAGATAACCAAGGAGGATGAGAATGAACAGTTTCAAATTGAGGCCAGTTAGCTTCACATCACTATATTCATAATCCGGTATAAAAGTAAAACCTACCCTTGAACGAGACAAAAACCAAGATAACGATAAGACAATCAAAATCGAGATAGACTGGATAATATACATAGGCACTGTATTTGGTACCATAATTTCAATAGGAACGCCTGCAAACCTCATACAAACGACGATGGACATCTGTGCTAGAAGATACGCCAAATAGCCGTAGACGGTAACCAAAGCAGAATAGAATATGTGTATCCGAAATATTTGCCAGATCATGAGAAACAAGGCCGGAGGCTGCAATACCGTAGCAATGACACGCTTGTCTATCACAATAAATAGAAAATGAGACAGGAAGGACATCGCAACTGCGGTGAGTATGATCTGTCCCCAGTAGCCTTTGAACTGTAATTTGAACATTGCAAAGGTCAATACAATGAGCGCCAACCATTCAGTACTCGAAAACAGAAAATATACCAATGTTTTCATGCTTATGCTCCCGATCTATGTAATTCATCCCGCGTCACGCTGGAAAATAGTGCTTATGAATCATTATACAATATTACACCCCATACAGTAAGTAGAAAATCGCTCAAAATCGAGATAATTTGTAAAGCAGAGCTTAAATGCACGAGTCCGCATAGATTACGCCCTTCCTTAGAGCGCCATATGCTGCAACACCTGGTTGATATGAACGCAAAAAAGCCTTGAGCCTCTTGCTGTTATCAAAGCGGGAGGTCAGGCATCGATTGTTTGTCACCGCTTTCTCAGTTTAGCCATCAATCTATCGATCACCATGCCTACAAGAATGAACGTAATAAAATGAACGATATATCCTGGAACCTTCGCTCCTATGCTTGCGCTCTCGATAGCATGATCAAATCGGTCAAATTTCAGCATCCAATGTCTAAATGGCTCAAACGGCCCTAATCCTACAAAAAATATAGTAGGCGAATGAAGCGTCCCCCAAATATCGTTGAAACACAACAGCAAACTTATTATTCCTAGCCAAAAAGTTACCCTTTTAAATAGAGAGAGCATCGTCATCTGTCCCCTTTCAACTGAAAACAAAAATGTACATGAGCACCATCTATTAAGATGTAACACTCCCGATTACGAGTAAAGTAGTGCCGACGCTGGTAAGCCTTAATGCGATTGTGCCGCCCTTATGAACATGGAAAAGATCCGCAATGCGGATGGCACTCGGAAAGCATTCGCTGATCCACGTATGATACGCCTGAGCCAAGTCCATCACAACGGCTTTGGGGTTTAGCGCCAGAAATTCGGGATGCTGGCGAGCATAGGCACGCAGCTCGTCGAGCTTGCGGCCAGCCAGTAGATCCAGCATCGTTTCGCCCCGAAGATTGTGAATACCGGTATTGTACGTATGGCCCTTTTTAATTGCAAAGTCGTCGATCCCCAGTACCAGGCCTGCGGTGTCCTTGGCTTCGCGCCAAGCCTGCTCCATCAAGCGTTCGTTTTCGGTAGGCAGGGCATCTTGGTAACTCTTTCTGCCCAAGATACTCAAATGCCGAATTTGACGTGGTTGGTTTCGACCATCACACTTCACATGTTGTTCCGAATCGCAGATGGGGCAAGGTTGTTTGTAGGCTACAGGCGATGCCTCCAAATGAACCTCCTGGGCATCTATAGAGACGATTTTATGTAGGTGCAGCTCTGGTAATCCGAGCATTTCGTTGATATACTGGAGGGGCATCTGTTATTTCCTTCTTTGTTGTTGGGTAGGACTTACAACATTACAGGATTTGCAGATGTTTTTCCATTTTTATCTCCGTTCTTTCCTCTCTTTAATTCGTCAACCGCTAATTTCGGTTTTGAGCCCCTTTTTCAATAAAGTTCTAACGTTGTACCAAAGTGTACGTGTGAAGGGCCTAACTTGTATAGATAAGCCAACATCTGTATAATTCTTATAAATGGAATGTGTTTACAAGGAGGCGTAATGAAAAGAGCAAATTTCTGGGGCTTTCTTTTGGTTATTTTTTGCTGGATACTATTCATTCTAATGGCGCAATTTGAATTTCTAAAAGGGTTAGATACTCGTTTTGGAATTCATCCTTTTAAATTACTTTTACTTTTAACTTTGATCGCATTCCTATTCAGCGCTGTCAGTCTGAAAGCAATTCACAACTGGAGAACAGCATTCCAAAGTATTGTTTCCGTGCTTCTCTCCTTAATACTCCTTTTTATACTAGTCATGTTTATTGGGTTTGGTGAAATTCTAAGTTAATCTTATATCCTCACCATCAAAAAAGTAAGGAGTCCACAGTTTCATCTAAGGACTCCTTGTTTAGATTATTCCAAATCCAACTCGGCTTTGATCCGATTTGCATTTTCAATAGCTTCCGCTCTAATTTTTTCTTTTTCTTCTGCTGTAAGAAGATGAATCAAGGAGGTATCAATTCTACTAGCGTCTGCTTCAAAAGTATTATTTTGAATTCTGATCGAACTTGGTTTTGAGCTAGTTTTATTAGGTCCTACCAAAATAGGATCATTTATTCCATATCTAAATAAATTGAAACCATATTGGATCCAAATTTGGTCATTTGGGTCATCAAAATACGAATCATACCACTTAACTGTAGATGTTCCGCTATAAATTTGATAAGCACCCGCTGCAGTTTTCAAAAGGTTTTCACTAAATCCAGCAGCACGCCCAACATAACCATAGTGCATATTCCCAATATCTTCACCAGTCATAGTCCATTTATTGAAATCATACTGATTCTTAGTACCATATGTTCTTTTATAGTCCCAGATTCCATTTGATTTTACTCTTGATGCAAAATATTCACCTGTTCCAATGGGATAGGTTCCTTGTTCCGAGTCCACTATTGCATAATACGCAATATTTGCTGCATTAGAATTCATTGTATTCTTAAAACTAGTACTCTGTAAACCTTAAAATACAGGGTATAGCTTTCTAAGCCTGATCCTAGCGTCTTCTGTAGTAAATTGCCAATTGACGGTGGAAGCCGTGGCATTGCGATTAGCCTGCCATGCCGCTATACGTGTTTGCAGTTCTTCTTTGGTAGCCACATAATCAGACAGCGCTTGACGGCTCATTACGCCGATTTCAATTTCAGCCATGTTGAGCCAGCTACCATGTTTGGGCGTG
>Ga0160502_100201_pt1 | contig 69473 bp, 64 predicted proteins | sample DIDnMG_14_FD_108237 | JGI IMG/M metagenome (GOLD analysis project Ga0160502, IMG submission 108237) | Enriched soil microbial communities from UW Madison campus, WI, USA - DID2933_E24_Xylan MG | ecosystem: Environmental > Terrestrial > Soil > Unclassified | place: USA: Madison, Wisconsin... | reverse complement strand
CTGCGGCTGGAGCAGTTGCCCCTGTCGCCTAATGGCAAGGTCGACCGGAAGGCGCTGCCGGAGCCGGAGGAGAGGACTGGCGGCGGGAGAGAGGAGAGCTATGAGGCTCCCCGCAATGCAGTGGAGGAAGCGATGGCGGCGATCTGGGCAGAGGTGCTGCAGGTGGAGAGAGTCGGCATATATGACCATTTCTTCGAGCGAGGCGGTCATTCTCTGCTAGCGATGCAAGCCGTCTCCCGGATGCGCAGAGAGCTGGGCACATCGCTATCCTTGCGGCTGCTGTTCGAGCATCCGACTATATCGGAGCTGTCAGAAGCGATGGGTGTGGCTGAGCCGGCCTATGACAGCCGCACGGTGATTACACCGCTTCCGCTGGCAGCGCGAGCCGGGGGACTTCCGCTATCCTATACGCAAAAGCGACTATGGCTGCTGAATCAGATGGACCCGGACAGTACAGCCTATCATATTTTTGCTTCCATTCAGATTACTGGTCCATTAGATGTAGAACGATTGCGCCATAGCTTCAATGCTGTATTGGAGCGGCATGAAGCTCTGCGAACCGTCATCCGGGGCGATACCGAACCGATGCAATACGTGCTTCCGTTCCTTTCCATGCACCTGCCTATGGATGATTTGCGCCAGTTGAGCGCAGATCAACAAGCGGTAGAGGTTCGTGAGCGCAGCAGGCGCGAAGCCGAGCAGCCGTTCGAGCTGGCTCATGGCCCGCTGCTGCGGGCAAGCCTGCTAAGGCTTCAGGAGCAAGAATACCTGCTGCTGATCTGCCAGCATCATATTCTGTCTGACGGCTGGTCGATTGGAATTCTGATCCGGGAATTAAATCACTTCTACCATGCCGCTACGCTCGGAGTTGCGGCCAACCTCCCGCAGCTCGCCCTGCAATTCGGAGACTATGCAGCCTGGCAGCAGAGCAGTTGGGAGACTGAGAGCAAGAGGCTAACCGACTATTGGCTGGAGCAACTGGGTGGGGAGCTTCCTGTGCTTGAATTGCCGCGGGACTATGAGCGATCGCAGCACCCTCTCCCGCGCGGTCGGATCGCCTATGGACGGATCGAGCAGCCTGCATCGCAGGCCATGCTTGACATCTGCCGCCGTGAGCGTGCGACGCCGTTCATGTTCCTGCTCGCCGTGTTCAGCGTGCTGCTCGGACGGATCGGCTCACAGGAGGATGTGGTGATCGGCGCCCCGGTCGCGGGGCGTGAGCGGCCAGAGCTGGAGCGCTTGATTGGCTGCTTCATCAACTCGGTCGCACTGCGTGTCGATTTGTCCGGCAATCCTCGATTTCTGGAGCTGCTCGCTCAAGTGCGCAGCGTCTGTCTGGGGGCCTATGAGCATCAATCGATGCCATTTGAAAAGCTGGTCGAGCTGCTCCAGCCCGAACGGGTGCTCAGCGGCAACCCGATCTATGATGTAATGCTGAACTATATCCATGCGCCGGAGGCAGCAGAGCCGAGGGAGAGTGCGGACACGCTATCATGGACGACGCTCAAGCAGGAGGAGCCTCAGGCCAAGTTCGCCTTGACGCTCTACGTTAAGGAGGAGGAGGATGGTCTGGCGCTGGAGCTGTCCTATCGGGCAGACCTGTTCAGCGCAGCAAGAATGGAGGAGCTGCTCCAGCAATTCATTGAGCTGGTTGCCCGGATCGTCGAGGCGGACAACTGTCCCATTCGTTCCTATTCGCTCGTAACGGCCTCCAGCGTGACACGCTTGCCAGATGTTGGCGCTCCGATCGCGACCCGACCCTTCCGCTCGGTTCCTGACACCTTCGCAGCAGTTGCCAGACAACTTCATGCGATGGTTGCCGTGAAGCAACGGGGCCGTGAGCTGACCTACGGACAGTTGCTTCGTGCCACACAAGCGATAGGCGGTGATCTAACCGCCAGAGGGCTGAAGAGCGGCGACGTTGTCGCCATTGCTGGACAACGGAGCTTCGGCCTGGTTGCGGGCACGCTTGGCGCGCTGGCTGCAGGCGGAACAATACTGATGATTGCAGCGCATATGCCGCCAGAACGGAGGGAGGAATGGCTCGCAGCTTCAAGCGCGAGCTGGCTCCTATATATCGGCCAGCCGCGTTCCGGGGATGAGCGGCTGCTGCAGCGATTCGCTGGCTCTACGCTGCTCTTGGTGGACGAAGGGCTGGAGGGGATGGAGGATCAGATGGCCCTCACATTGCCAGACGTGGACGATGGGACTGCTTCTCCGATACAGGCAGACGATGCGGCCTATATCTTCTTCACCTCCGGCACCACAGGCAAGCCTAAGGGCATCGTGGGCAGGCATAGCGGACTGTCGCACTTTCTGGACTGGCAGCGAATGCGATTCGGGATCGGACCAGGAGACAGGGGGGCACAGTTGACCAGCCTGTCGTTCGATGTTGTGCTGCGGGATCTGTTCCTTCCACTAACGAGCGGAGCGGCGCTGATCCTTCCTGATCAGGAGGAGGATGTATCTGCTGTGTCCATTCTTCCCTGGATGCAGCAGGAGGGCATTACGTATCTGCATACGGTGCCTGCGCTCGCTCAATCGTGGCTGAGCACAGCGACATCGGGGGCAGGCGCTCCAACGCTGCGATACGTATTCTTTGCGGGGGAACCGCTGACCGGCGCACTCATCCGCACCTGGCGTGAACGGTGGGGAGAACACACCACCTTCATCAACCTGTATGGCCCGACCGAAACCACGCTCGCCAAATGCTGCTATATTGTGCCTGGTCATGAGCTGCAGCAGGGCATTCAGCCGATCGGCAAGCCGCTGCCGGAGACCCAACTGATCATTCTGAACCCGGAGCGCCAGTTATGCGGCATAGGCGAGACAGGAGAGATTGTCATCCGCACGCCTTACAGAAGTCTCGGTTATCTGGAGGCTAATGCTGAGCAGCGTGCAGCATTCGCTCCCAATCCCTTCACGAAGGACCCCGATGACATCCTGTACTTCACAGGCGATCTCGGTGAATACTTGCCTGACGGATCGATAGCGATCAGTGGGCGTCTGGATGATCAGGTGAAAATCCGCGGCATACGGGTGGACTTGAGCGAGATTCAAGCTGTCATCGCCTCACATCCCGACATACAAGCCAATGTGGTGCTTCCCTGGACATCGGCAGGCGATGTCCAGCCGGTAGCCTACTATATGACCCGCAGCGATCTGAGTCCGCAGCAGTTGCGTGCTTATGTGCGGGGCAAGCTCCCATCCTATATGATGCCGGCTGTGTTCATCGCTGTGGAGTGTCTGCCTCTGACACCCAATGGCAAGGTCGATCGCAAGCGGCTCCCTGACCCCGCCGCCTGCTTGAGCCTGCAGGATACAGCAGCCGTATTGCCGCAGACGGAGCTGGAGCGGACCATTAGCGAGGTGTGGTGCAGCCTGCTCGGCAGGCAGCAGGTGGGCATCTACGATCATTTCTTCGAGATCGGGGGGCATTCCTTGCTGCTGCTCGCTGTGAAGAGTCGATTGGCTGAACGATTGGAGCGGGACATCCCGGTCGTTGATCTGTTCCAGTATCCGACCATACAATCGCTAGCTGCCCATCTGGCCCGCATTGAAGCGCCGAGCATCGATATATCCGCTTCTGCGGAACGAGCACATAAAAGGCAGCATGCCCTGCGCCAGCGGCGCGAGAGGCTGCAGGTCAATCATCAACAAACAGATAGGTGGAATAACAATGAATACAATTAACGAGTCGATTGCGATTGTCGGGATGAACTGTCGCTTTCCAGGGGCAGAGCATGTAGAGGAATTCTGGATGAACCTATCTGGCAGCAAGGAAAGCGTCAGAAGCTTTACAGATGAGGAATTATTGGGAGCTGGCATCGATTCGGCGCTTCTGAACAAGCCGGGCTATGTCAAGGCGGGCGCAGTGCTGAAGCATATCGATGCGTTCGATGCCGGATTTTTCGGGCTGACACCGAAAGAGGCAGAGATTATGGACCCGCAGCATCGTATCTTTCTGGAGCTGGTCTGGGAAACACTGGAGCTGTCCGGGACGGTGCCGGATACCTTCAATGGACGCATCGGGGTCTATGCCGGAGCCTTCCTGAGCACCTATATGCTACAGTTGTTCGACAATCCGCAGCTAGCCGAGACCGTCGGCGAGATGAGTCTGCGTCACGGCAATGACAAGGATTATCTGGCGACCCGCGCGTCCTACAAGCTGAATCTGACTGGACCGAGCGTCACGCTGCAAACCTCCTGCTCGACCTCGCTGGTCGCCATTCATCTGGCCGTCCAGAGCCTGCTTAGCGGGGAATGTGACCTGGCACTGGCAGGCGGCGTATCGATCGGCTCTCAGCAGATTGCCGGCTATATGTATCAGGAGGGAGGCATCCTCTCCCCCGATGGCAAATGCCGACCATTTGATGCGGCTGCAAGCGGAACGATCTTCGGCAATGGTGCCGGCGTCGTAGCGCTGAAGCGGCTGGAGGAGGCCGAAGCGGATGGCAACACCATCTATGCAGTCATCAAAGGCAGCGCAATCAACAATGACGGCTCCGACAAGGTGGGCTACACCGCTCCCAGTGTGACCGGGCAGTCTCAGGTGATTGTGGACGCGCTGGCGGTCGCAGAGATCGATCCGGCTACCATTCGGATGGTGGAAGCGCATGGGACAGGCACCCCGCTGGGTGACCCGATCGAGATAGCCGCTTTGACTCAGGCGTACCGCGCCATGTCCCGCGACTCGTTGCCTGACAGCAACTATTGCGCAATCGGCTCGGTCAAGTCAAACATCGGACATCTAGGAGCAGCATCCGGTGTGGCGGGCTTGATCAAGGCGGTGTTATCCCTGTACCACAGGCAGATTCCGGCAAGCCTGCATTTTCGTACACCGAATCCGAATATACCTTTTACAGATAGTCCGTTCTATGTGAATACGCAGCATCGGGATTGGCCGGCTGATCGTCAGCATCCACGGCGCGCTGCTGTCAGCAGCTTCGGGATGGGCGGTACGAACGCTCATGTAGTGCTGGAGGAGTATGCAGCTCCTGCCTGTGAACCCGTGTCAGCGATGAACACCGGGCGGGAGCGGCTGTTCGTGCTATCGGCCAAAACCGGGTCGGCTCTGGAGGAGATGGAGCGGCGGCTGGCCTCCTATGTGCAGTCTCGCCCTGAGGTTTGCCTGGACAGTGTCGCCTATACGCTGCAGGAGGGGAGGAAGGCATTCGCACACCGCAGCTTCTTCATTGCCGACTCCGCCGATGCACTTGCAGAGCAGGTAAGCAGCGCTTCACACAGAACACATCATCGCGGTGTCACAGCACCCGCTTCCCTGCGGATTGCCTTCGTGTTCCCTGGCCAGGGCACACAATATGTCGGGATGGCGAAGGAGCTGTATGCATCGGAGGCAGCTTTCCGCGAAGCGTTCGATCAGTGCTGCCGCCTGCTGCGGCCTCTCATCGGCGCCGACCTCCAAGAGCTGCTATGGGCTTCGGACAGCAGCCATGACGCAGCTTCCGCTGAGCTCCAGCAGACGGCGCTTGCGCAGCCAGCCATCTTCGCCGTCGAATACTCCCTCGCCAGGCTGCTGCAGGCCTGGGGCATCTGGCCCGATGTGATGATCGGTCACAGCATAGGCGAGTATGTAGCCGCCTGCATCGCAGAGGTGTTCACACTAGAGGAGGCTTTGCGGATCGTAACCACTCGCGGCAAGCTGATGCAGAGCATGCCGGCAGGGGCGATGCTCTCTGTCGCGCTCGCGGAGGAGGAGCTGGAGCGCTATCTCGGCGAAGCGTTAAGCCCCTTGTCTCTGGCTGCTGTCAATGCGCCGGGGATGTGTGTCCTTGCTGGAGCGAAGGAGCAGATTCAACATGCAAAAGTACAGTTGGACACGCACAGGATCGAGAATCGGCTGCTGGTCACCTCGCATGCGTTTCATTCGGAGATGATGGACCCGATCATCGAACCCTTCATCAAGGAAGTGGAGGCCATCACGAAACGGGCACCCCGAATCCCCTACATCTCCAATGTAACCGGAGCACTCATCGAGCCGGAGCAGGCCGTTAGCGCCCGCTACTGGGGCGAGCAGCTACGCAGCACTGTCCGCTTCATGAGCGGCGTTCAAGCATTAGCGGATGAGCATACAGTATGGCTGGAGGTCGGGCCCGGGCAATCGCTAACCTCTCTGATCAAGCGATGCAGCGGGATGGATGAGTCACTGCTGATCGGCTCTGTGCTGCGTCATCCGAAGGATCGCCAGTCTGACCGTCGCATCTGGCTGCAGGCGATCGGTCGCCTGTACCTGAAGGGTGTCGCGATCCGTTGGCCGTCTCATGCTATGGCGAATCACCTGCGGCTCACCCGACTGCCCTTGCCAACGTATCCATTTGAACGCAAGTCGTACTGGATGACACCGGGACATCGGGCGGGAGCTGTTCCGCTGCTGAGTGCTCCAGCTACTGGAGGGGATGCCGTTCGACCGATCAGGGAGCTGTTCCATTCCCCTGTGTGGCGGCTTACTCGTCCGTTATCTCCTGCCGTACAGATAAGCAAGGGTGTGCTTGTACTGGGGGATACCGTGGAGGAGAGCGGTGAGCTGGCCCATCTGCTTCTGCAAGGACTGCGCTCCCGTCTACCCGTAGTCGCACACGCGGCCGCGGCCGATGCCCGGTCAGCGCTTCAGCATTACCGTGACGAGACGGGGGAGACTCCAGAAGCCATCATCTTCCTGGCTGACGGCAGCTATTCAGCCTCCATCGTCGGGGAACTGGTGCGCGAGCTGTTACTGGAGGAGCATGTCGCTGCGCCGCTTGTCCGGGTGGTTACGAGCGGTGCTGTTGCCATCTCGCATCAAGAGGAGGAGTGCGAGGAGCGTGCGCAATTTCTAGCGGCGATTCGCGACATGGCTGAGCTGGCTCCACTCGGTGGCCTGAATCGGCTGGATATAGCCGTTATCTCTGGACATGGAGCACGGCGCACGGCGATGATCGATCGCTGGATAGATGAGCTGCTTCGTCAGGAAATCGCCGAGTCCGATGCTGCCTACAGAGGCATGCACCGCTATGTGCTGGAGATGGAGGCGCATCCGCTGCCGCTCAGCGTCTCGCCTGGCAGCCCCGCGACCATTTCCGCCATCAGCTCTGTCGCCGTCTCTGTCGCCAGACCAGGTACAGTAATCTTCGGCAGTCAGCCAGACGAATGGAACAAGTCCGTCATGGCCGAGCTGTCGAACCACGGCTTGCGGCATTTCACCTTCATTAGCCAGCCAGGCCGGGATTACGCGCTATGGCTTGCTGAGGACCCCTTCCTGGCTGACAAGCTCGTCTCACAGGAGTGGACGATTGCTATCGAGACGGTAGAAGTCGGTAATGGCGAGATTCCCATCGCCAAGGCGCTGCAGTCTGTCTCGCAAGAGGTAAGAGGCATCATCCTCGGCTTCGGTGCGGCGAGTGACACGTGTCGGCAACTGGAATCCATTAGGCCATGGCTAGCGGACAACACGCCCGAATTCGTCCTCTGTCTGTCGGATCAGAGCGCACAGGATGATTCGTCCCTGTCCCGGAGCTTGTGGGAAGACAGGCTGATTCGCGCAGGCCGTGCACTCTCCAGGACGACAGGCAATCTGGTGTTGAACATTGTGGCAGATCGAAGGAGCCGTTCACAGGAAGACATCTCGGCTAGCATCGGAATGGTGCTGGAGCGTCCCTTGCCTCATATTATCCTTGCCGCTCCAGCCGTGGATGGGCAGGGTGAACCACAGGAAATGCCTGAAGAGCTAGAGCTGTCCATGGGCAGCGTGGTGAAGACGGATGGGCGCAGCACAGAAGAGCAGGTTGCCATCATATGGCGTGAGCTGTTCGGGATCGAGACGATTCAACCCGATGACGATTTCTTTGAATTAGGCGGCCATTCGCTGCTTGCCATCCAGTTGGTGTCCCGTATTCGGGAGCATTTCAGCATTGAACTGGATATAGAGAGCATGTTCGATGAGCCCACCGTCAGCGGTGTAACCAAGCAAGTGCAGGCCGCGCTAGGCAGTGGCGAAGCAGATGGGCAGGATGAGCTGGAAGAGCTGCTGCGTGGATTGGATGCCTCTTCGCTTGATGATCTGGAACGCGAGCTGGATCAGTTGTATCAACAAAATGAACGAAATGAACAAAATGAACGGAAAACATCTTAAAGGAGGACGTTTATGAACGGCACACTGCATTTCATGGAGCATCAAGAGCTGGATGCATCATCACTTCAACAGCTCGCACAACTGCTCATCTCTGTCGTTGAGGATGGGGCTTCAATTGGCTTTTTGCCGCCGTTGTCTGCGGAAGAAGCATTGGAATATTGGAGGGGCGCTACCCAGCCGGGTGTCCTGCTGTGGACAGCCTGGAAGGGAGAGAAGCTATGCGGGACGGTTCAACTGCAGCTATGCACGAAGGCCAATGGCAGGCATCGCGCCGAGGTCGCCAAGCTGATGGTTCATCCCGCGGAGCGGAATCAAGGTATCGCCAGAGCACTGATGAGCCGGCTGGAAGCAAGGGCAGAGCAGGAGGAGCGGCGCTTGCTTGTGCTGGATACACGCACGGGTGATCCCTCCAATCAGCTGTATCTTTCTCTGGGGTATCAAGTCGTCGGGACGATTCCTGGCTATGCCTTATCCGCTAGCGGAGACAAAGATGCGACGACGATTTACTATAAGGAACTTCATGTCTAATCCACGAGAGGAAGGTGGCGCATGAGCCAGGATATCCAGCTACAGCGCGTGTCGAGACAGCAGTCGATCCCGCTGACCATCGAGCAATACCGATTATGGTTTCTCCAGCAGCTTGAGCCGGACAGTGTGCAATTCAACATTAACTGGGCCTTTTATGCACATGGCGCGCTAGACGAGGCCCTGTTCGCCCAGAGTCTTAATCAGTTGGTTCGCAGACATGAATCACTGCGCACCGTGTTCCGGCAACATGGCGCAGAGCCGGAGCAAGTCATTCTGGATAAGCTTGAGATCGATATTCAAGCCTTTCATCTGAGCTCGCTCCCGGAGGAAGACCGGGAGCAGCATGCGATCGCGCTTATGCATCAGAGCATTGCCGAGCCGATCCTGCTGGATACAGGCCCGCTGCTGCGGATGAGCCTGTATCGGATCGATACGGAATATCACATCATGCTCATTACTATTCATCATATCGTCTGCGACTTCGTCTCTCTGGAGAAGATGATCCAGGAGCTGATTCATTACTATTATGCGTATGCTACAGGCAAGACGGAGGCGGAGCGGGAATTGCCGCCGCTGCCGGTTCAGTTCGCAGATTATGCGGTCTGGCAGAAGCAACGGCTGCAAGGCGAATCGTATCACAAGCAGTTAGCCTACTGGAAGGAAAAGCTGGGCGGAGAGCTGCCCGTATTGCGGATGCCGCTAGATCGTCCCCGGCCGCCGGTTATGACACACCAGGGTCAACGGACGAAGTTTGCCTTCTCTGAGGAATGGACGAGCAAAATCAAGCAGTTTAGCCGAAAAAATGGCGTCACGCTGTTCATGGCTCTGCTGGCCGCCTATCAAACGGTGCTCTATCGATACACGCTGCAAGAGGATCTGTGCATCGGCACCTCGGTCAGCAGCCGCAGCCGCCCGGAGCTGCAGCCTCTGATCGGGATGTTCGTCAATACACTCGTACTGCGGACGAAGCTGGACGGCAATCCGACATTCTCTGAGGTGCTCAAGCGTATGCGCAAGACAGCCTTCGGAGCGTTCGCGCATCAGGATATTCCCTTCGAGAAGCTGATTGAGGAGCTGAATGCAGAGCGCGAAGCCAGCCATAATCCGTTCTTCCAGACGATGTTCACTCTCCTTAGCGCCGCGGATCATGCCGAGGAAGGTACTTCGCTGCCAGGTCTTCAGCTTGTGCCCTTTGAATTCAAGGAGAAGGCCAGTGCGCTGGAATTATCCTTCACTATGACGGAGCAAGGCGGCGTGCTACTCGGAACGATGGACTATAATAGCGACTTGTATGATAAAGACACGATCGATCGGCTGCTGAGGCACTTCCAGCATGTGCTGCAATCGGTTGTCGAGCAGCCCGGCCAGCCAATCCAGCAGATTCCGCTCATGCCTGAGACCGAGAAGGCGCATATGCTGGAGACGATGAGCGGGAAGCATCAGGTGTGGCCTCTTCCGCAGTCAAGCGTGCATCAAATGGTTGCCGACCAGGCTGCCCGCACGCCGCACGCGGTGGCAATCTTGCATAACGGGGTGGCACTGACGTACCAGGAGCTGGACGAGCGCTCACAGCGGCTGGCGCAGCAGCTAAGAGCGTCCGGGGGCAGCGCCAATCGGTTCATCGGCGTCTGCCTGGAACGCTCGATCGAATTAATCGTCGCACTGCTCGCCGTAATGAAATCGGGCAGCGCCTATGTTCCGATTGATCCGAATTACCCGGAGGAACGCATTGCCTACCTGCTGGAGGATTCCGGCGTCCATACCGTGATTGTCTCACCGGATACGAAGCCTCTGGTTCGAGCCGCCTCTACCGCCTCGCCGCTGCTGCTGGCAGAGGCCGAAGCAGCAGCCGCACGTGACGGAGCTGGCGCGCCCTTGCCGGTCGTTAACCCGGAACAACTCATGTATGTCATCTATACGTCAGGCTCGACAGGCAAGCCCAAAGGGGTCATGGTGCCTCATCAGGCCGTTGTTAATCATTGCTTGGGCGTAATGGAGCGATTCGAGCTGCGCTCATCCGATCGGGTGCTTCAGTTCACCTCCATCAGCTTTGACGTTGCGGTTCAGGAGATATTCCCCGCCTTGCTGGCAGGCGCTACGCTTGTCCTATGGAAGGATAGATTTCTGACCTCGAGCAGCGAGTTTCTGCAATGGATCGGGCAGGAGCAGGTCACTGTGGTCAATGCGACCACCGCGCACTGGAGTCAGTTGGTCCATGATGTGAAGCAGAATCTCGCTTCGCTGCCGGAGCAGTTGCGTCTTGTAATCGTCGGAGGTGAGGCGGTATCTCGTGAAACCTATGCCAGTTGGAGAAGCATAGCCAAGGGACGAGTGAAATGGATCAATGACTATGGGCTGACAGAGACGACGATTACAGCTACGATGTTCTGCCCGGATGGAGATTGGCAGGCTGTCAAGGCGGTTCCGATCGGTACGCCGCTGCCCAATGTGGAGGTCTACATTCTGGACAGCTCGCTGCAGCCTGTGCCGGTCGGCGTCTACGGTGAATTATGTGTAGGCGGCGCGGGGGTTGCGCACGGGTACCTGAATCGGCCTGAGCTGACGGCGGAGAGATTCGTCAGCCATCCATTCCGGGACGATGAGGGCGCGCGACTCTTTCGCACAGGAGATATGGCGCGCTTCCTGCCGGATGGCAACATCGAGTTTGTAGGTCGGCTGGATAGCCAGATCAAGATAAGAGGGTACCGGATCGAGCTGGGAGAGATCGAGGCGGCTCTGGAGCAATGCCCGGCACTCGCGCAATCTGTCGTCGTGCCTAACAAGCTGAACAGCGGCGATACGATGCTCGTCGCCTATGTCGTGCCAGCTAACCCGCAGGTAGACCTTCGCGAGATCCGTGAGCATCTGAAGCATAGCTTGCCGGACTATATGATTCCAGGGAACTTCGTCGTGATCGATCGCATCCCGCTTACGGAGAACGGGAAGGTCAATACGGCGCTGCTGCCCAAGCCTGAGCTGCCCGCGCTCACCGCCAAGGAATATATAGCGCCGCGAACAAGCACCGAGCAAGCGGCAGTGGAGCTGTGGAGCGAGGTGCTCGGGCTTGCAAGGCTCAGCGTTGTAGACAACTATTTTGACATTGGCGGCAATTCGTTGCTAGCAACTCAGCTCGCAGCCAAGGCGCAGCAACGGTTCGGCAGCCGTGTTCCGCTCAAGTGGCTCTTCGAATACCCGACGCTGGAGGACTGGGCTTTGCAGGTGGAGCAACTGACAGAGCAGCAGCTCGCGGACACAGTCACACAGTCTGCGCTGCATGCATCGGAGAGCTGCCTCGTTCAGATCAACAGGACAGGCAGTCAGCTCCCGATCTGCTTGGTTCATCCGGTAGGCGGCAGCATCTCATGCTACTTCGCGCTAGCCAGGCAGCTCGGCGCCAGCCAGCCATTGTATGCCATGCAAGCGCCCGGCCTGGCAGGGACGAGCATGGCGGGGACGATGACCGTCGAGCAGATGGCCGAGGCTTATGTGAGAGAGCTGCTGGCGATCCAGCCTGCAGGGCCTTATCGGCTAGGCGGCTGGTCCTTGGGAGGCTTTATTGCTTATGAGATGGCTAGGCAACTGCTGGCATCTGGACATGAGGTATATCAGCTTATCTTGATTGACAGCTATCTGAACCGTCAGACGGAGATCAATGATGAGGTCATCTTCTACAACTTCATTCGTCAGTTGGCTGTTGGTGTGAATCAGAGCGTAGAGGAGTATGCCTGGCTTAGCTGGGATCGCTTCAAGGAGCACAGCGATGCGGCGATCTGCCGTCAGTTGAAGGCGGCCGGATTGATCCCAGGCTCGATGGAAGATGATGAGCTGAGGCGGATCTTTAGCGTCTATGCCGATACGGCCCGAGCCTTCTACGACTATCGACCTGCGGCTGCCGCCAAGCTGCCGATTCAGGAAGTGCAACTGTTCCGTGGTGAGGATTTCCCGCATGAAGAGAGGGTGTGGGGAAGACTGGTTGAGTCCTTCACGGTCTATCCCGTGCAGGCGGATCATTTCTCCATTGTGCAGCATGAAGAGGTTGGGCGGCAAATTCACAGAAGCAGCGACCGCCTGGCGGGGCAAGCAACGGACGAGTCGATGTTGGAGGGGCTTCGATGATCGAATTTATTGTAAAAATGGCGCTGTATTTTCTTCTCTGGACGCTGTACTCCTATACGATGCATGTTATCGCCCATATACCGCATAAGCGAAATGTGCTGCACAAGATTCACCTGGCTCATCACCGGTACGATTATGGAGATTCCAAATGGCCGCCATGGCATGACTTTTTCTTCTGGTTCGGCGGATGGAAGGAGTCGCTGGATGTATGGATTACATTCACGCTGCCGATTCTTGTCCTGATCTGGTTTGATCCGGTATACGGCATCTGCTTGTTCGGATTTCATTATATCTATGAGATATTCCTGTCCCGTAATGTGCTGGATCACAATCCGAGGCTTACCGGGGCGTACACGAATGTTATACCTGTCGGCCAATTTCACCTGAAGCATCACAAGTTTTATAAGTGCAACTATTCGTTTTTTATCTCAATCTGGGATTATCTGTTCCGAACGAATGACAGCCATGTGTTCAAGGCTAGACGAACGAGGAAGACGGAACGCGAACGGGCAGCAGCAGAGGAGGGAGTTCATTGAACGATTGGAAGCATAAGCTGGCCAGCTTGTCGCCAGAGCAGCGGGCGGCTCTGGAGCAGAAAATAAAGCAGAAAAAATCAGTGCAGGAGGCAGGAAGCCCCTCTCCGCACTCCGCGCGCGATATGAAGTTTTCATTGATCTTCTTTTCGGGGGACGGGTCAAGTGATCAGCCGGATAAATACCGATTGCTGCTGGAGAGCGCGGCCTTCGCCGACCGGAACGGCTTCGCTGCCGTATGGACACCTGAACGGCATTTCCAGGCCATCGGAGGGCTGTACCCGAACCCTTCCGTATTAAGCGCAGCGATCGCAGCTACGACAAGCAACATTCAGTTGCGCGCAGGCAGCGTCGTCCTGCCGCTTCATCATCCGATTCGCGTCGCTGAGGATTGGGCAGTCGTGGATAATCTATCCGGTGGCCGTGTCGCCATCTCGGTTGCGACCGGCTGGCATCCGGCTGACTTCGTCCTCCATCCCGAGCACTACGAGCAACGCAAAGAGATCATGTTCCGCAATCTTGACCAAATCCGCAGGCTATGGCGCGGTGAGGCGGTCACCTATGAGGATATTGCGGGAGAACCGATCGAGGTGCGCACGCTGCCAAGACCGATCCAGCCCGAGCTGCCGGTCTTCCTGACTGCCTCCGGCAACCCGGCAACCTGGGAGAAGGCGGGCGAGCTAGGCTTCCATATCTTATGCTCGCTGGCGAATCACCCGGCCGAGGCGCTCAAGGAGCGCATTCACTTGTATCGCGAGGCAAGAGCACGGGCGGGGCATGCTCCGGCAGATGGCATTGTGTCGGTCATGCTGCATACGTATGTCGGCGAGAACGACCAAGCGGTGAAGGAGCTGGTGCGGGAGCCGCTCAAGGACTATTTGAATACGTTCTTGGGACAATACGATACCCCTATGAATCCGTACCAGGACGAGAAGGTCATGAGCATACTGAGCAATGATCGCGAGTCGCTTATTAATTTCGCATTTGAGAAGTATTTCCAGATGAGCTCATTGATGGGCTCGAAGGGGAAATGCCGGAAGATGGTGGAGCGTCTTCATGAGCAGGGAGTGAATGAGGTCGCCTGTCTGCTCGATTACGGGTTGGAGACCGATACGATCCTGCATGGTCTGCAGGCGCTCGCGGAATTGAAGGATGAATATGCTCCTATGGAAGTGGAGCACAGTGTTTAGCCTGGGGAGTAGAGATGAGGGATCGTATGAATGAAGCAGAGCTTCAGTTGAACCAGCCATCAGCACCCCCTTCACCTGCTGCATCATCCATCTGGAGAGACAGCCGCTTCTTGCGCTTCTGGTCTTCACAGACGATCTCTCATCTTGGGTTGCAAAACACGATGATGGCTCTCCCGCTTCTGGCGGTCATGTTCCTGCAGGCGACACCGCTTCAGATGGGGATTCTGCGGTCGCTGGAATATGCCCCCTTCCTGTTATTCGGATTATTCGCAGGCGTATGGGCCGACTATTGGCCCAAGCGAAAATTGCTCATTATCCTGGATTTTCTGCGCGCAGCCGTCCTGTTGAGTATCCCCATCCTGTTTCTGGCTGGCTCCATGAGGATGGTTCACGTCTGGATAATTGGCTTCACGGCAGGGGTATTAAGCACGTTCTATGCTATTATCAGCCAATCTGTGCTGCCGCATGTGCTCACCAAGGAACAGTTTGTGGGCGGCAATTCCAAGCTGGAGCTGAGTCGTTCGCTATCGGAAATGACAGGGCCGAGCATCGCAGGTGTGCTCGCCCAGCTCCTATCGGGGGCGACCGCTATCTTCTTGTACGTGCTCTCGTTCATTGCTTCGGGCCTGCTCCTATGTACGACAAGATTCGAGGAGACCGCTCGGAGGCGGGTTAAGGGAAGCGGCGCCACGATCTGGCGGGAGATGGGGGAGGGCTTCACCTTCGTGTTCCGTAATCGGCATCTCCGCTCGATTGCGGCATGCTCCTCCACCAGTAATTTTTTCTTCAATATGATGCAGGCGATTCTCGTTCTGTATGTGACGCAGGATATTGGGCTACGTCCGTCGGTGATTGGCCTGTTGATTACTCTCGGAACGATCGGCGCATTGGTTGGTTCCTTGTTCAGTGATTGGATTATTCGTCGCTTTGGTATGGGGAAAGTCATTGTCGCAGCGTCCTTGGGCCAAGGTCTCGGGGCGTTGCTCATGATCGGAGCGAAGGGGAGCCAGGAGCTCGCGTTTCTGTTCATGCTCTCGTCACTCCTTGTGGTCACCTTCTGCACCACGGTATACAACATTGCACAGGTCAGCTATCGGCAGATGATGACCTCGCCCGAGCTGCTCGGGCGGATGAATGCTACGATGAGAACGATCGTCTGGGGCGTCATTCCGTTCGGGGCGCTGGTGGGCGGTCTGCTTGGCAACCTGCTCGGGCTGTATACGACCATCGTCATCTCGGCTTTTGGCTTGACACTGTCATTCTTATGGGTGATGCTCTCGCCTGTACGCAGGATCACATGACCGCACATCGATTGAGGAAGGAGGGGAGATCATGCACATAGAGGCGCTGGAGACGAGCCGCTATAAAGTGTATCCGATACGAACCGAGTCCGCGCATAGTATTAATTACTGTTACCTCTTAGTAGACAAGGCCACGCGGCAGGGGGCGCTTGTTGATCCGTCCTGGGAGGTGGATACGATCCTTCAGCGCCTTAACGGGCTTGGGGTGGAGCTAACCTCGATATTGCTTACCCACTCTCATTTTGACCATACCAATCTTGCAGCGGCGATGGTACATCGCCATCGCTCCGCGCAGGTGTATATGTCCCGAGTGGAGATCGAGATGTATGCCTTTCACTGCCGAAATCTACATCCGTTGACCGATGGAGACCCGATTCAAGTGGGGGAGACGCTGCTGAGCAGCATATTAACACCTGGACATACGGCAGGAAGCATGTGTTTTTATACCGAGGGTGTCATGTTTACAGGCGATACGATATTTACGGAGGGCTGCGGCAAGTGTAGTCCGTGGGGAGGCTCTGCGAGCCAGATGTATGATTCGGTTCAACGAATAAAGGCCTATCCGGCAGAAACGGTCATCTATCCGGGTCATTCATTTGGCGCTCCGCCCGGACAGACACTGGACTACCTGCAGCAGAACAATATTTACTTCGTCATACAAACCAAAGACACCTTCGTACAATTCCGAATGAGGGAGAAGCAACCAGCAGCGATGGTGTTTTACTGAAATAACAAGCCCGCGCTAGGGCGATTTCATGGTCTGACGACCGCACATTAATGAATGGCCCCCAAGCATAGACTTATCTAACCTTTGGGGGTACCGTTCATATGGGGCGGTTTTTTTGATTCATTCCCCAGCGGGAGCTTCAAACGAGAAGCCTAGGCAAAGCGAAGAAAGAGTTTTAATTTCTTACTCGTTGGGGTATCATTATGTATGGGTATATATTCTAGTAAAGGTTAAAATTAAGAGTTGCTATAATCAGAAGGTGGGGAGAGCAATGGGATCAAGAATTATGCATGTCATTATTGCGCATCACATTGCAGAGCAGCTATCATTGGAGGATCGGTCTGCATTTTTGTTTGGAAGTATTGCACCCGACGCGGTTACGACGAAGAACGAATCCCATTTCTTCACAGGCGATCACCAAGACGGGTCCCGGAGCATTGATTACAGAGGGTTTTTATATAAATATAGTCGACTAACAGAGCACCCGTATATATGGGGTTATTTTACTCATTTGATCGCTGACGATCTATGGTTAAAGGGATTCTATCTATCGTGGTTGAGAAATAGAATGGATGCAAATCAGGAATTTTATAATTTGTATCATAATGATTTTCGCTTATTGAATGGAAAATTATTAGAATACTATGGCATCACAGACGACTTGAGAGCTACACTGAATGGTCGCTCTTCATTAACTGCTATAACAGAGGTTGCGCCCAGCGATGTGGAAGCTATGCTCCCGGATGTATTAGGAGATATGGAATACGATGAGCACGCTATACATGAAAAACTTCAAGTCTTCACGTTGGAGCAGATTATTGGATACATCGAAACCTCCATTGAGCTAGGCGTGCTGAACATGAAGCAGGCAGCTCTTCTCTATCCTAATTCAATGCGTAAAATGCAAAAAATCTGATTGGGGAGGGGAATGAATAGGATGACTTCACAGGATTGCTTCATCTGTCGCAAGCATAAGGGCGAGCTTTACGTTCATGGCGGATGTATCTATGAGGATGAATGGGTATATGCAGGACATATTGGGGCTAATGATCCTTTGGTTTATTTGGGCTACTTGATAGTAGATGTGAAGCGGCATGTCGCCGGCTACGGCGATTTAAGTGATGAGGAGGCGCGCGCTATAGGAGCTATAGCCAATAAGCTGGGCCGCGCATTAAAAAGCACAGAAGGCGCTGAGCATCTGTACAGCTTTGTACATGGGGATGCCTTTCCCCATTTTCATATCCACCTCATCCCGAGATATCCAGGCACACCCGCATCCTATTGGCATCCGACTCTTATTCGCGATTATAGCGGGGTTCGGGGTACAGCAGAGGAAGTGGAGGCGCTCTGCTCCCGATTGAGAGGTGCTCTACAACATGACAGCTAATAAAGCTTACATAGCAATCAAGCTGTAGACAGCACCACATGGATCGTCTTCTATTCCCGATCGACCGGATTTTGGATGGCATCCTTATATTCATCGAAGTAAAGCTGGCCACTCGTACTTCTTACAGCATAATTTATAGAGTGAAGCGACTTGCCCTGTCGTTTGATTTCCTTGACGAGCCACTCCTCGGTCAAGTCATTGTCCTTCAGGTTGTCGGTAACGATTTTGCCGTCCATGATAAGCTCCAATGGGAACAACTGGGTAGAAGGAGACGGCGGATAGAGATCCTTCCGCAGTAGTGGACGGTATGCATCCTTTTTCAACACCGATACTCTTCCATTTAATTCAAGAACAGCATAATCAACCTCATGGATGTCAAATATATTTTTTTCCCTGAGCTCTTGGTTTAAGGTATCCTGTGTAAGCTTGAGCTTCTTCATATTTTCTTCGAGAATTTTTCCATTTTGAATGAGCACTGTAGGCTGTCCGGAGATTTTCTTGCGTAATTTACGGCTCTTCAATGCAAGAACCATCATCAAATAGGCGATGAAGCTGAACACAAGCAGGGAAGTCAACGGCTCCCAAAAACTCATCTTCAGGTTATAGGCCAGATTCGCGGTCAGTGCCCCGAGTGTAATCGCTGCAACAAAATCATGGTAGGTCATCTGGGCAACCGTCGATTTGCCAAGCTGGCGGGCAATGATCATCATGATGGCAAAAGCAAAGATGGAGCGCCATAAAATTTCCCAAATATGATGCATGAACATTCTCCTTGTATGGACTTGTTGGTCGATGCGGCCTGTTACACCTATTCTAACCATCATTTGTAAACCCATACGAATTGTCTATAGCTCCATTATTTCCGAACAGCATGCTACAGCGAGCTACATCAAGAGAGTGCGTAGAAGAAGGGCAGACAGGCTATAATTTACGTGCCTTGATCACGAAGGTTACGGGAAGCATCCGGGCTTTTTTAGCGAAATCGCTGTCTGACCTCGTCATTTCTTCATCAGAGTGCTCAATAAGCTGTTCAATGAGAAACCCTGCTTTGGCCAGCGCATTTACATAGGTTGATAGCTTGCGATCCGATAAGGTCAGCGTACTGTCACCAAGCGATACCGAGTACCAGGATTCATCAAAATAGCTCTTTTTGAATTCAAGCTGGTCGTTTTCAGCTACAACACATTTGTGTATCGGGTGTGACCAACTGAATATAAATATCCCATCTTGTCTAAGGTAAGAGGCAATCCGACAGAAGGTACCGTCAAGATCAGTCGTCCAGCCGATAGCATAGATCGAATATACGAAGTCAAAATATTGCTCAGGAATACCACATGCCTCTTCCATAGGGGAGCAGACTAAGTGTGCGGATAGGCCGCATGACGTCAAATGCTGCTCCGTCTTGTCGAGTTGGTTTTGCGACAGATCCATTCCCCATAACTCGGCTACTTTGCGCTCGCCTAGATATTGCAACGAATGCCCGCTCCCGCAACCTATTTCCAGCACTCTCTTTCCCGCAACATCACCAAAGAACTGACAGTTCTCTTCCGAGACAAATGCTCCATAGAGGGGCAGCGAGGTTGCTCCTAGAATCTCATTTCCCTTGGTATCCCAAAAGATGCTGTTTGTCTTATGTATTTCACTCCTGTTCATATCAACAGAGATAGCGCTTCCAACCTCTCCAGCACCGATAATGCTTGTTCTCCCTGAATGAGTACCCATAATCTACCATCCTCCAATGTAAGTCATAAACTAGAAACATCATTTCACTTATATGTGACCTTGTAACGCAAGCGGGTGAGAACGTATGATCTCTATATAGTATACACTCATTCTTTGGTTTTTTCCACCCCTTTCCATTGGCGAGCCCTTTAGCTTTGGATCGATTTGATTTACAACAGTAGTTGATATAAAATAGTATTATATGATAGATATTTATATCAGATTGGTACATTGATTTCTTACCCAATCATTCTATTCAAGAGGTGGTTAATGATGAAGAACACTACACAGGTCAAGATTCCTCAACCCAAAACATTTGGACTGCTTGGGCACTTGCCGCTAATCGACAAGGACAAGCCATCTCTGTCTATTCTCAAGCTCGCGCAGGAGTATGGGCCAATCTTCCAGCTCTCTGTGCTAGGGGAGACCGGCACTTTTATTTCTGGTCACCAGTTGGTGAAGGAAGCATGTGATGTAGAGCGGTTTGACAAGTATGTATACAGCGAGCTTCAAAATTTGCGGGCTCTCGGCGGCGACGGGCTGTTTACCAGCGACACGACAGAGCCCAACTGGCGCAAAGCTCACAATATTCTTCTCCCCACCTTTGGCAAGCAAGCGATGAAGGGTTATCACAATATGATGCTGGATATAGCTGAGCAGCTCGTTCAGAAATGGGCGCGACTCAATCCCAACGAGAGCATTGATGTTCCCGATGATATGACACGCTTAACGCTGGATACGATTGGACTATGCGGCTTTAATTATCGTTTCAACAGCTTTTATAGAGAACAACATGATCCCTTCATCCTCAGCATGGTACGCTCCCTGAATGAAGCGATGCTCAAGAGCTCACGGCTTAGCATCCAGAATTGGCTGATGGTTAATACGAGAAGGCAATTTGAAGCAGATATTCAGTCCATGTTCAAGCTTGTGGACAAGATTATCGCGGAGCGTAAAGCCAACGCTACGGGGGAAGAGAACGATCTGCTCTCCCGCATGCTGAATTCGAAGGACCCGGAGACGGGAGAGGGACTATCGGATGAGAATGTTCGTTATCAGATCATCACGTTCTTAATTGCTGGACATGAGACGACGAGCGGGCTGCTGTCCTTTGCGATCTATTTCTTGCTGAATCACCCTGAGGTTCTGCGGAAGGCATATGAGGAAGTGGATCAAATATTGACAGATAAGTTGCCGTCTTATGAGCAGGTACTCCAGCTCAAGTATATCCGGCTCATTCTCGATGAATCGTTGCGGTTATGGCCAACTGCGCCAGGCTTTGATGTGTATGCGAAGGAAGATACCGTGATCGGCGGTCAATACCCGGTCAAAAAAGGAGAGAGTATCAGCATCGTGCTGCCGCAACTGCACCGGGACAAGGATGCCTGGGGCGAGGATGCAGAAGAGTTCCGTCCAGAGCGGTTCGCTGATCCCTCGAAGGTTCCTTATCATGCGTATAAGCCGTTCGGGAATGGCGAAAGAGCGTGTATCGGGATGCAGTTTGCACTATATGAGGCAACTCTGGTTCTGGGAATGATCTTGCAGAGATTTGAGCTGGATGATTATCTGGACTACCAGTTGGATGTCAAACAAACCTTGACGCTTAAGCCAGGGGACTTGAAGATTCGCGTGAAGCAGCGCCCCGACAAGCATCCACTATCCTTCTCCAGCATGAGTACGAAAACGATGGTTTCACCAGAGGATATGACTCGTTCAGCTAAAGAGGGCAACCCACGCTCAACGCAAGCTATCGCTGGTGCGGATCAATTATCGCTGCTTGTCCTGTATGGGTCTAATCTGGGTACGGCAGAAGGGATTGCTAGAGAGCTGGCGGATACTGCTCAAATGTATGGCTTCAATAGTCAAGTGGCCGAATTGAATGAGTGGGCGGGCAGGCTGCCGACGGACGGGGCTGTGCTGATCGTGACGTCCACCTACAACGGTAAGCCTCCACACAATGCAGCTAATTTTGTTCATTGGCTGGAACGGACAGAGGCAGGCGATCTGAGCGGTGTGCGGTATGCTGTCCTCGGCTGCGGCGACCGCAACTGGTCCAATACGTACCAGAATGTACCGCGATGGATCGATGAGCAGCTAGAACGCAAGGGAGCTGTCCGGCTGTCTCCGCGCGCTGAAGCAGATGCTAGCGGGGATTTCGAGAAGCTAGTTAACGATTGGCGTGAGAACACATGGAAGAACGTAATGGATACCTTTGGGCTGGAGATGCCAAGCAAGGACGAGTTCAATCACAAGCCTGATAGCTTAGAGATTGAATTCGTAGCAGATGGAACAATCAGCCCGATTGCCCGAATGTATCATACTGTCAGTGCGCGAATAACGTTTAATATGGAGCTGCAGGGTCAAGATAGCGACCGTAGCACAAGACATATCGGGATTCGGCTGCCTGACGGGCTCTCCTACCTTGAAGGAGACCATCTTGGCGTATTGCCTAACCATAGCAAGGCGAATATCGATCGAGTTCTTCGCAGATTCCGTCTTCACGGCGGAGAGAGACTTGTACTGAAAGGCAAGGGGGCGAAGCTAGCCCATCTTCCGCTAGAGCAGCCTGTTCAAGTTCAGGAATTACTCAAGCACTGTGTGGAGCTGCAGGAGACCGCCACTCGTGCACAATTGCAGGCTCTTGCCCAATGGACGGTGTGTCCGCCCCATAAGCGAGAGTTGGAGGAGTTGCTCACTGAGGATAAATTCCGGAGCGTGATTCTGGGCAAGCGGATTTCCATGCTGGACTTGCTGGAGAAGTATGAAGCATGCGAGTTGCCGTTGGGTTCCTTCCTGGAGCTGCTGCCTCCGCTGAAGCCGCGATATTACTCTATCTCCAGTTCACCCAAGCAGCATCCAAGTGAAGTTAGTCTGACGGTAGCTGTAGTAGATGCACCTGCATGGAGCGGGAGAGGGCAATATCGAGGTGTAGCGTCCAGCTATCTAGCTGGACTGCATGCTGAGGATGAGGTGCAGGTGTTCGTCCAGACCCCGGCATCGGGCTTCCAGCTTCCAGACGATCCATCTGTGCCAATCATCATGGTTGGGCCTGGCACGGGAGTCGCTCCATTCCGTGGCTTCCTGCAGGCACGTCAAGCCCTTAAGCATAATGGAGCAGCGCTTGGCGAAGCACATCTGTTCTTCGGTTGCCGCAACGCTTCTGACTATCTCTATCAGGAAGAGCTGGAGGCCTATTCCGAGGAAGGCATTGTTACACTGCATACAGCATTCTCCCGCTACGGAGAGAAGCCATGCTATGTTCAGCATAGAATGGATGAGCATGCAGAAACCCTGTTGAACATACTGGCCAGAGGCGGCAAGCTGTATATCTGTGGTGATGGAAGCAAAATGGCTCCTGATGTCGAGGCCACATTACAACAAGCATATTGCAGGGTATACAACAAAGATGCCGAAGAGTCGGCTAGCTGGCTCAAGCATCTGGAGGAAGAAGGACAGTACGCTAAGGATGTATGGGCTGGCCAGAGCAATCGGTAACTAAGCCAACGGGGAGCTTCCCCGTTGGCTTTTTGGTTAGACTGTTTCACAAAACCCGTATTTTGTACATATGTATTAAGGTTGCCAGATCGGCAGGCCTTATCATATATTATAAAATACAGTTTGGCCGTTTAGGTATATTTTCACGTATCCACTTATGCTTATTTTTTTGGCCTAATATAAACGTATAGTATCCAACTATCGCCAAAAACATGAATGCCTCTAACTGCTCGATCTCTACTCTTTTTGAAATAATATTCGTGTAGCCAGATAGTAAAGCATCTCGAAACTCGCCTTTAGTCATTAAGGCGCTCATAGCGACGTCCATCATGTAATATCCAAAACCCGATAAGCCAAAGTCAATAAAGGATATCCCCTTTGATGTGAGGATTAAGTTGCTGTAGTTTATGTCAGCATGAATGAACCCCCATGTATCATTCGTTTTGTTCCATTCTTTCATACGAGCGTTTATTAACGAAAATGTATTTTTAAGAATATGAAATTCTCCTGAACTGATGATTCCGATTTCTTCACCTAATCGCAATTTAGTTAACATGGTATTCGTCCACTCTATTCCATATTCTGGTCTTATAAAACATGAGCCATGTTGATAACTCAGCGAAAATCGATGCAAATTGGCTATATTTGTTCCAAAGGTATTAACCGTTTCCTCACTGTTAAAATCTTGTTTGGACATGGTTTCCCCAAAAATCCATTGTAATACAGAACAATGTACTTCTTCATCTTCAACGATAACGGTTGTTACTAGTTCACCTTTTTGATTGGAAACAGGGTTTTGAACAGGTAATTCAGAATGAGACGACCAAGCAATCAGATATTCTAATTCTGATAGAATGGCCTTATGTGTACTTTGTACACCCTGCATGTTTTTCGTAATGGGTTAATGCATTCGCAACAGGTAAGTATCTTCAGATCCCTTTTCTGTTAACTTGTATGTAATGTTTTCATTATGACGAATCAATTCGACAATAGGGTCAGTAAAAGAATATTGCAGTAAGACTTCCTTAAAACACTTAGTATACTCCATAGAACATCACCGTATAGTTTGCATAAGCAAACCCCTTCTCTTGCGTCTACTCGATATTCGTAATCAGTTGAATCAACCAATTCTGGCTAAGGGCTTAGATGACCTTTTGCGCGGATCATAAACCTTGGTTGTTCTATTCTGAAGAAAATGATTATGAAGTTTGCTAATATGCGCGTTTATTGCCTTTCTTTACAAAATCCCAGTCAGACTCTACATTTTTCCTCACCCTTTGAAGTAAGTGAAGCAATGCTTTCTTCTCCTCTTCATTAAGCCCTGCTAATGCGACCTTATCGGTGTGAACCGCCTCTCTTTTTAGATAAGAATACGCCTCGTCACCTTTCGTTGTGGTGAATAATCGTTTGATTCGCTTATTGATCGTGTCGTTTCTCTTTTCAATAAGACCTTGTGATTCAAGTCTTTGTATCGCACGGGCCGTTGTTGTACGATCCACTTTCAACATTTCAGCTACTTTTTCCTGAATAATCCCTTGATTTTCAAAGATACGGACCAAATATAGATATTGGCCTTTAGTAAGCTCAATCTCCTTAAATTCCACATTGCTTATCGAGTCCAAGGCCCTCGCTATCATGCCAACTTCTCGCAGAATTTCTCGCATTTAACCACCAACTTTCAAAGCATATTATCCATATATCGTTATTATGCTGGATTTATTCTAAAAACTCAACGCCAGCCCAAGCAGTCGCAGCGGGAAGGTTTTGTGCAAATTATCTCATGTTCAACAATGTTGCATTTGCAACATTATTAATGTATACTTGCGTTACCTCACAGAAGGGATTGAAGAGCAGCATGGAGATTATGATCAATAAGGTTTCCAATTCCATTGAACTTGAACATGCGTTTTCTATAAGAAAGAAGATATTTGTTGAAGAGCAAGGTGTTCCCCTGGAGGATGAGTTTGATCAGTTTGACACGTTGAATGAAACGTGTGAACATGTACTGGCCTATATTGATGGGTTACCGATTGGAACAGGAAGAGTGCGCATCCTTGATGGGAAAGGAAAGCTTGAACGCATATGTATTCTTGAACCATATCGGAAATTTGGAGTTGGAAAAAAAATAATAAACTGCTTAGAAGAAGTTTCAAGGGATAAGGGACTTTGGCAGGTCAAATTGCATGGACAATCACAAGCAAAGGGGTTCTACGAGAAATTAGGTTACAGTGCAATCTCAGATGAATTCATGGAGGATGGAATCCCACATTTTTTGATGATTAAAGACTTATCCAATTAAATGAATGTCTGAAAGGATTATAAGAAATGAAATCAAAAAAAATAGACTCAATTGAGGGGCTCAACATCGCTTTTCAAATAAGAGAAGAAGTATTTGTGAAAGAACAAAATGTACCAATTGAAGATGAGTTTGATAATTATGATAATTTAGATGGACAGTGCGAGCACATCCTGGTCTATTTTAATAAACTACCCGCCGGAACAGGCAGAATTATTATTCGAGATGGCGTAGGTAAATTAGATCGAATATGTATCTTAAAACCTTATCGCCAATATGGTCTCGGTAAATTAATCGTTACATCACTGGAAGAAATTGCGGAAAATAAAGGAATTTCCAAAGTTAAATTACACGGACAGACACATGCAGAGGGATTTTATCACAAGCTAGGATACCAGACTACCTCCGATGTATTTATGGAAGATGGAATTCCGCATTATCTAATGGTAAAAGATTTATTATCGAAATGATGCCGTTATCACGTGTAAATCAATATTTAATTTATGCAATAGGTATCTTAATTCTAACTCTTGGCATTACGTTGACCATACAATCAGAGCTTGGAAGCTCTCCATTCGACGCTCTTCTGGTCGGATTGTCCCTAAACGTAGGTTTAACTGTTGGCATGTGGGAGATTATCATTGCTCTAGTTATGATATTTTTAAATTCGTTGCTACAAAAACAGAAACCTGAATATTTGGGCTTAGTAACTGCCCTTATAACAGGCATTTGTATTGATTTCTGGCTGTTATTGTTACGGACTTGGGTGGCACCTGATCTATTGTTTTTCAAATTTTTGTGTTTCGGCTGCGGTTTGGTTGTTGCAGGAATAGGAACGGCCATGTATCTACAGACCAATTTTGCACCGATTCCGATCGATCGATTAACACTCTCACTAAAAAAAATAACTCGAACGAATATATTTTTTGCGAGAACTCTGATTAACGTTGTACTCCTGTTCATGGCATTCATTTTTAATGGACCCATAGGTATAGGAACTGCACTGGCTGTCTGCTTCAGTGGGGCCATTTTAAATGTTTTTATGCCATGTATTGGAAAGATGGTAGAAAAATTGAGTTCGACAGAGCCAGAAAGAAATGAGATCGATGGAAACCATTCCGTTTAGAATACATCGTGTATATGTTCTTGTCCACCGACACCTTTGCAAAAGGCTGCCGAGTCAATTGGCAGCCTTTCATGAGATTTCATTGGTAAAGTCGTAAAATGAAATCATCAGCCGACAACCGATTTTCTGCCACCAATTTGCGGCTCCAGGCATTGTTTCGATTTCTTCTCATCCGAATTGACGGAAAACTTCCCATTCTTGCGACTTTTCTAATATCGTTATTTTAATTTGTCTCTTCGGAAATAGCATTCATTAATATTTTCTTGGCTTTAGCGCCATGATCCGAGTAATCAAACATTGACATACTCCCCCACTCCCTGAAATCTGGAGCCCAATAACGGATTCCTATAAGGCCATGTGTTTTACCCCACTGAACCACATCATGATAGATTGCAGCTTGTCCTTCTTCATTATGCGGATATCCCTTGATAGTTTTTGACCATCCCGCATATGCGCCCTGCACTTCACCTGAAGGATAAGAAAACTCTGCGATAAATACAGGTATACCCACCTCTTTGTTAATGGCAGTAACTATTTTTTTATACATAACCATTTTATCGATGTATACTCCTGGCGCGCTGGGATAAAAACTAATTCCAGCAGTATCGATAGGGAATCCATTTTCCTTTAATGTCTTGAAATACGTGACTGCTGTATGCACTGTTGTTACTACAGTGGCGATGTGAGTAGAAAACTTAACATTGCTTGAATCAAGTCCTAAATTATTGTAGGCATCTTTGATCCCTTTAGCTACTGAAGTCATCTGCACTGCATTGTATTTCCATATATTATTTTTCAACCAATTTGTTCCCATCACAGAATAGATATGTCTCATGAAGCCCTGAACTTTTTCCAACTTTTCGTTTACTGCGGTTTTCAACCCAATGCTTACCCCTGCAAAACCATAGTTTGCTTCGTTGCCAATGTTCCAGTTCTCTACTTTGACGCCTGTTTTCAAAATTTCTGTTGCTACAAATTTGCCGTATGCTTCCAAGACAATGTTCATTTCATCCAAAGTTAATTCTTCCCAATGCTTCCCATTTTGCAGAGCATATATCTCGGGATATTCTTCGAAATTAGGTGCTTGTTGCCGATCCATATCCATGTAGGTGTAAGCCAGCATAATCTCAGGGTTCAATGGTATATTTAATTTAGCTGCCATTCGAGCCAACTCTAATCCCTGCTCCAAGGTGTGGTAATTTGCATTTGAGTCTTCCTCACCATTAACGATATTATCCTCAGTAGGATATCGTTTAGTAGCAATTCTTGCGTACATTTCCGTAGCGCCTGATGAAATATACATCTTTTCTAATTCCTCTCGGTTTTTCGCAATCACGTCTCCTGCTGTATAGGTATGCCCCGTCTTAAATGCATTTCCCGAAAAAGGGCTTACCGATAGTGCTACACGGAATTTTTCTGTAGTGACAGCAGGTGCATAATTGTTATCTTCCACATACACTGATAAATTTCTTACGATGATCCCTGCTATCATTAAAATGATGATAAGTAAAGAGATAATGATCTTTGTTCTTGTTTTCATGTGATTTGTCACTCTGTTCTCATTTATATTCTCTTGCATAATGGATTCCCCTTCAATATCGATATTAGGTAGAATTCGATCCAACCATTTAGGCAGATACCAAGCGTGCTTACCGATTATTGTCATGACAGCAGGTACAAGTGTCATTCTTACGATAAAGGCATCTACTAGGATACCAAATGCAAGGGCAAGCCCCATCGATTTGATGATCGTATCTTCGGCAAAAATAAAGCTGGCAAACACAGCAATCATAATAAGTCCAGCGGCTGTAACCACAGGCCCGCTGTGAGTTAATCCACTTCTTACTGAACGGTGGGCGTCGCCCGTATGGGTATAATCCTCACGCATTCTGCTCACCAGAAATACTTCGTAATCCATTGCAAGGCCGAACAAAATTCCTGTTACAAGTATAGGTAGGAAGCTCAAGACAGGACCAGGTTCTGGAATGCCGAACAAGCTGCCGAGGTATCCATCCTGTATGACCCATACGATAAAACCAAGTGTTGAACCTAATGTGAACAAGAAGCCGGCAACTGCTTTAATAGGAACCAGGATTGAACGGAAGACGAGCATGAGCAGAACAAAGGCCAATCCAACGATAAGCAATGCAAACTTAGGCAGTGCCTCCTGTAATTTTTCGGAAATATCAATGTTGACTGCAGTTCCACCGGTTACCATAATCTCTACATTATCTTTTTTCAGTACGTTCTCCGATTGATCCCGGATAGCTTGTACTAATTCAGTCGTGCGAATATCATGTGGCCCTGTCTTAGGCAAGACGGTAATGATTGCTGCTTGTCCTGAAGGGCTAGGAATAGCGGGCGATACACTTGCTACACCGGGAATATCTTTGATGTAAGTTGTTGCCTCTGCAATCTTGGTCTGGCTATCCTTGCCATCACTGGTTTTTGCCACAATGATAAGCGGACCATTAAAGCCTGCCCCAAAACCCTCTGCTAATAAGTCATAACCTCTTCGTTCTGTGGTCTCGGTCGATTTAAGCCCGCTGTCCGGCAAGCCTAGCTCCATGTGCAGGAATGGCAATGCACATACGGTAAGAATGAGTATCGATATAATCGAAATGATCCACGGTTTTCGGGTAATCAGGACTCCCCAGGCATTATCTTTTTTCTTATTTTTCTTTTGACCTGACCATTTGCGCAACCAGCGATTTTCCCGTGCCGGACTGATCCGATCTCCAGCAACAGCCAGAAGAGCAGGAACAAAGATAATGGCAATAAGCACAGCGACAAATACACTGATTGCTGCAGCCAAGCCCATCATTGTAATAAACGGAATTTGAACAACAGAGAGCCCTGCAAGGGCGATAATAACGGTCAGGCCCGCAAAAACGACTGATCCTCCGGCAGTAGCATTTGCTTGCGCGATAGCTGTATCACGGTCATAACCTTCAGCCAGTTGTTGACGGTAGCGGGATATAATGAACAGAGCGTAGTCAATCCCTACGGCTAAAGCAAGCATGACAGCGAGCGTGATTGAAAATGATGACATCGATACAAAGTTTGATCCAACAATTACGGTCATCAAGCCAATTCCCAAACCAATAACTGCTGTCAGAATAGGCAATCCGGCTGCAAGAAATGAGGTGAAGGTAAAAGCCAGAATCATAAACGCAATCAGAATTCCGATTACTTCAGAGACGCCGCCTACTTCAATTTCAGAGAAAGCCACACTGCCTCCTAGCTCTGTCTGCACTCCATTCTTCGTTAATGTTTCTGCTATGTTTAATACATGTTCTTTTGAAGGTTCTCCTACTTCACTCGCGGCCTGTTTATACGTAATATCAGCATATCCGATTTTTTTGTCTGCACTTAGTGTCATGGTTTCGTATGGATTGGCAACAGAGACGACGGACAAGTCGGTTTGAACATCTTTCAGCGCCTTTTCTATTTTTGCTTGATTAGCCTCTGATGTGAGCATTCCCTGATCAGCTTTGAAAATCAGACGAATCTGCCCCCCTCCATCCGATGTGGGAAATTCGGATTTCAATACCGCGGCAGCCTGGTCGGACTTTGTTCCAGGTATGGTCATCTCACCTGTAAATGCAGTCCCCATGCCTAGGCCGAGAGATGCCATTACAATAAGAAGTGTGAGTCCTGCTATAATTACTGTTTTTCTTTTCCTCGAAGACCAGGCTCCGAGACGATATAACCATTTTGCCATAATAAACGTCATGCCCCTTTCAACTTGCTGCAATTAGGAAGTGTGTCATCATCACCCTATGTCTGTTATTGTATTGAAAAATAGACGAAAAAAAATCGTACATAAGGGCATTCCCTAAATGTACGATCGGGCATGAACGTTAGTTGAATCAAGAGGTACGCGAGCATTTTATTACTTAGAGATGCAGGAGTCCCTTTTCGACAGCGACAGCAACCGCTTCAGACCGTGAATCTACGCCAAGTTTGTTGTAAATATTAGTAAGATGAGCTTTCACCGTGCGTTCGGCAATGCCCATATCGAAAGCAATCTCCTTACTTCGCATCCCTCTTGCGATGGCTTGCAGAACAATCGTTTCTTTATCACTAAGCAAGGTAGGCTCCGTTTTTCTGGCTAGCGATTTCCGGGTCTGATGAGCAAATACCCTGGCAGTAATCTCTGGTTGAAGTAACGTCTCTCCACGGAGTGCAGAGTCTAATGTCCGGAATAGGTTTTCACGGCTGGTATCTTTTAAAAGATATCCTTTGGCACCCAGGGATAAACCTTCAATCATAAGCTCATCCTCGTTATAGGTGGTAAGAATGATAACGGGAATAAGCAGGTCTTGTTCTTGCATCCGTTTCATTGTATCCAGTCCCCCAAGCCCCCCTGGCATGTTAAGATCCATCAGGATGACATCCGGTTCTACACTTTCCATCAGTTTTAATGCTTCAACACCTTCGTTTGCTTCCCCTACAATGCAGTAATTGTCGTCTGTTTCAAGAATAAGCTTCAGACCTTCTCGTACAACCCAATGGTCGTCCACAATCATGACTTTGTGCTTCATGCGACTCTTCCTCTCCTACTATTGATTATAATGGGACGCTTAAATGTACAGTTGTTCCTTCTTTATTACTGTCAATTTCAATACTCCCGCCAATGAGTCTGGCGCGCTCCTGTATACCAATCAAGCCGTAATGGCCATGTAATTTTCCGATATGATCCGTGTTAAATCCTTGGCCGTTATCAACGATGCTCAGGTTAAACTGATTATTGCTTTGGCGGGTAGTTATCGTGACAAGGTTCGCTTGTGCGTGACGGGCGATATTCATCAGGGATTCGCTCAAAATATGTAAGATATGCTCCATCTGCACCTTGGACAACTGTGAAGAGAGCTCTCCCTGAAATTCAGTTGTAATGCCAGTTGCCTGTCGGAATCGTTCCAGTTGTTCTTGAAACGCCTCGCTCAGCGTGATGGAAGGGGTTGATTTGGTGCGCAAATCATCAATTGCTCGCCGTGCATCCGCCAATGATTGTCTGGCCTGTACCATGGCATTACGTATAATCTCCTGTGCCTTGAGCGGGTTCCCCTTTTCTTGATGAATGCTTGCAGCTTCCAACTGCATAATAATTCCGGCAAGTCCCTGAGCCAGTGTGTCATGCAGGTCTCTAGCCATGCGCTGTCTCTCACCCGTGAGTGTAAGTTCCTCTACTTTTTGGTGAGCAAGCTCTAATTCCCGCAAGAAATTTTGGGTTCTGACGCGTGCATGAACTTGTCTGTAGAACAATAACGCGTAAGATATGACTACGACCATCATGAGCAATAGTAATAAAACAAGCAGTGCCGCTTCAGGGCCGGTTCGATTAAATAATGTTAGTGAACAAAACATGGCATAGAGCACAAATGCAACGAAAACCACTTTTGCTGTTTCGAAATAGATCGCAACGGTTTGCCCGATTAATACAGGTATAAGACCAATCAGAATCGCTGGCATGCCATCCGGCATAAGGATAGCACTACCGTATATTAAACTTGCTTGAATTATAATATATAACGGCTTGGAATAAGCAACCACTGAACCTGTTATCCAGTAAAGGTAACTATGGGCTAGCATCATTATGACGAAAAAGACACTCTGAATAATAATGGGTACTGTCATTATCTGTAATACAAGGGTCGCAGTAGTAACAAGGCATAGCCATATGAACACAGGGAGCCGCGAAGCGGATAACGGGTCGATATGTTCTTCTACATCTGAAGCGGCTTTCTTTCCTCTCTTCGTCCACATTGAATTCACCTCGGTATCCAGTATACCTCTTTTCACCAGAAATAATAGTACGTTCGTACATGCCCTTTCGGACATAGAAAATAATGGGAATCCATGGGCTGCTGAATCCTAAGCCGCCGGCCTTTCGATGTGAATTAAGATCAAAGATGACAATACCTGGTATGTCGGTAATTCCACCGGCTGCTTCGCCTGCCCCGTCGATCAAACTGCTCGGACTCGGCCCGATTGGCTGTGTAAGAATGCTTTTGTCGCCCTTTAAACGAATTTTTGTCCCATGTGTAAATGAGGACAAACATTTGCCGAGTCTCTCGCAGCCGATTTAAAAGAACAAATGTTATCATAACAAAAGATAGAGTTGGTATTTTTAAATACCTGCTCTATCTTTTGTTTTTAGTCAGTATAAGCTCCTCTCATTTCTAAAACCACAATATCTAAGGGCCTAGAATATCAGTCACTGCACCTTTAGATGCAGAGGAAACTAATCTTGCATACTTGACGAGTACGCCCGAATTTACTTTTAGCGGAGGCTGTATCCATGCTTGAGCCCTAGTAGCCAACTCCTCTTCTGTCACGTTAAACATAATCTGCTGCGTTTCGCTGTCGATGGTGATCATGTCTCCGTTCCTCAGCAACGCGATCGGTCCACCTACCTGTGCTTCTGGTGATACATGGCCGACTACGAATCCATGCGAGCCACCTGAGAACCTTCCATCCGTAATCAGGGCAACTTCCCCGCCAAGACCCTTACCTACAATTAATGCGGTAACAGATAGCATCTCCGGCATGCCTGGCCCCCCCTTTGGTCCGCAATAACGAATAACCAATACATCCCCTTTTTGGATTTCCTTTCTCAAGATAGCTTCCGTTGCGGCCTCCTCGCTGTCATACACCTTTGCCGGTCCGACAAACCGAAGCTTCTTCATACCTGACATTTTGGCTACGGCACCTTCAGGGGCAAGATTACCTCTAAGTACAACCAAAGGTCCATTTGGCTTCAATGGCTTCGTCAATGGACGAATAATCTCCTGATCGTTTCTCAACGGAGCTGCCTCGGCTAGATTCTCTGCCAAGGTCTTACCTGTGACCGTTAGGCAATCACCGTGAAGAAGTCCCTCAGCGAGTAATAACTTCATTACGCCAGGAATGCCACCAATTTCGTTCAGATCCTGCATAGCATGTCGGCCGCTTGGCTTCAGATCTGCCAGATGGGGAACGCGCAGGCGTATCCGCTCAAAATCATCCAATGTTAAATCTACGCTGACCGAATGCGCAATAGCGAGCAAATGCAGGAACGCGTTTGTTGAACCTCCCAATGCCATTACAACCGTGATTGCATTCTCAAATGCTTTTTTCGTCATGATGTCTTTTGGGTAGATCTCCTGTTCCAGCAGCGAGATGACTTGTTTACCGGCCGCATCACATTCTGCCGCTTTATCAGGCGAAATGGCTGGCGTAGAGGATGAACCGGGAAGGCTCATGCCCATTGCTTCTGCCGCAGCGGCCATGGTGTTGGCGGTGTACATGCCGCCGCAAGATCCCGGCCCAGGACAGACGCTGCATTCTACCTTGTGGAGCTGTTCTTCTGTTATTTTTCCATCATGATATTGACCAACCGCTTCGAAAGCCGTTACGATATCGACGTTTTCGCCGTCGAGATTTCCGGGTTGAATCGTTCCGCCGTATACGTAAACGGAAGGGATATTCAGCCGCCCGATTGCCATCAGACAGGCAGGCGTGTTTTTGTCGCATCCGCCGATTGCCACTAGACCGTCAAAGCGCTCAGCTCCAGTTACAATCTCAATGGAATCAGCGATTGCTTCCCTGCTTGGCAGTGAGAACAGCATGCCTCCATGCCCCATCGAAATACCATCTGAGACTGTAATCGTGTTAAAGATTAGCGGAGCACCACCATGATTACGCACCCCTCGTTTGGCTTGAACAGCCAATTCATTTATATGCATATTGCATGGGGTGACCTCACTCCAAGTGCTGGCCACGCCAATCATCGGCTTTTTGAAATCCTCATCTGTAAAACCAACCGCGCGTAGCATCGCTCTGTTCGGTACTCGGTTGACACCCTCGCTAATTACCTTGCTGCGAATCCGAAGATCCTTTCCGTTTGCCATTTTTCCTCGCTCCTGTCTGTTCAAAGTATTCCGTGCAGTTCCTGCATCGGGCGGATGAAATTTTGCTTCATCATTGCCTGGGCGCTATCAGAATCGTTCTTCTCCAAGGCGGCAATAATTAAATCATGCTCATCCACTGAAGCTTGTGTCGCAGTAATCGGCTGCTTTAAGAACACGTATTTAAAGCGCCGGATATGAATCTGAAGTGATGCGCTGAATGAAGCGACATAAGGATTATCAGCAAGTTCCACAATCAGGTTGTGGAACTGTTCATCCGCCTCCATTGCTTGGTAAGCTTGACCACTATTAATGGCACTTGCAAATTCTAGATTAATCGCTCTCAGTTGCTCGATTTGTTCTGGAACAATAACTTTTGCGGTAACTTCGGCTGCTAAAGCCTGAAGTGCCGCCATCGTTGAATACATCTTGAAGATGTCATCCTTCTCAATTTCCTTTACCTTTGTTTCTTTTCCAGGATGAGTAGAAACGAGTCCTTGTACTTCAAGTAGCTGAAATGCTTCCCGAATCGGTGTGCGACTTACGCTAAGCGACTCAGCCAATTCGGCATCAATAAGTTTTTCCCCGGGTTGCAGGGTACCATCGATAATCCATCGTTGAATTTGGGAGAAGGCTCTTTCTTTTGCAGACATCCGTGCAGGCGAGACAAAATTTTTAGGCACTGGCATAGTTATCATCCTCACTTGTTCATTTCCTTATATGCAATATATCGCATACATATATTAAAAGCAAGAATTTTAGATGCAATATACTGCAATGAAACATAAATAAAAAAAACAGTCGGACCGTCTATTGAGTCCGACTGTGTAGCTCTCTCTACCTCAAAACTAATTATAAATGTTTTTAAATTCTTCAACAAAGTCAATCGGCAGCAAAGGCTCATCAGAAGCAGCTACTCGTTGAAGCTCTTTTAACCTATTCATAGATTCTTCATCCAAATTTGACACATCATTTGCTTGATGAAAATAAACATACAGCAATACATGACGAAGTTTAATCGAATCTTGTAAGTATACTATCTCTTCTTCTTGGATTGTATTTTCCTTCAGATACCCTTTCATAAAATGGCGGAAAAACAATTTATAATATTCCGTTTTATTTTCAAATTCCTTAAACGGATAAAACAGCGCATAATACAATGTAATCCCAATATCGTTAACGAAATACGTATAACTGCAATCATCAAAATCGAACAAATAAATGTCTCCATTATGCAGATAAAAATTACTTTGATGAAAATCAGTATGAGTCAAACCGTATGTATCTTTGGACTTGGGAAGAGAAGTAAGCTTTGTTAGTCTTTCTTTTAGAATTGAAATCATTATGTCATCAGATCGGAGGTATTTCTCTACCTTAAATTGTACTTCTTGGTCCCAGACTTGTCGTTTAAACGCCGGATTACTCCATTCATAACTCTTAGCAGCATGATGGATTTTTCCTAAAAATTCGCCCCATTTTTCGTAAAGCGATTCATTCCAATCTTCATCCGCTACTTCCTTTCCAAGAGCCATTTCGTATGAAATGGCTAGGAACGAACCATTTTCTGTAGCAATTTCTTCAACCATATTCCCGCTGGTCGATGGAACAGCATTTGAAACTGCCAGTCCTTTACGCGACAAGAAATTTAGAAATTCAATTTCACCCCGTATATTATTTGTTGATCTTCTAATTGTATGTGAGAGTTTTAATATGAAAAATTCGTTGTTTTTCTGGTATTCATAGACAAAGCTCTCATAACCGCCCAATGAACGAACAGTGTCTTTATTAATGTCATATCGTTTTATAGCTTCGGTGAGAATCTCTTCAGTGAATTGCTCCTCGATTTCTCGTATCATTTTTCTCTACCTTCTCTCATTCATAAGTTAAGTAGTTGCATAGTTATTTTTAATTGAAAATTTCAGCAACCACTTGACGAAAGGCCTCTCTACTTATCACCTTACATACTCCCAAGCATTTTTAAACTCATAAATAGATTTATATCGTTGTTCTCGATCCTTACTAACTGCTCGTAAAGCGACTTCGTAAAGTGCTCTGTTTGCTTCCCATTTTGAAAACGAATGATCCATTTCACCACCAAGTAATCCAAAAGCGATAGCTCCCATCGTGAAAACATTCGTTCTTGCATCAATAGGTGCACCTGATATGAACTCTTCTGGAGATTTCGAACGTCTTGCTCCCCAAAAGTTCTCTCCCATGTCATTTACGGAGGGGGCCAACCTGTAGAAGTCGATGTCACAGATCCTGGTTAAATCCTTTGAAAAATCATACAGAATACTGCCATCATAAAAGTCAACCGCAACAGAGATTGCATCTCGACTCCGAAACTAAGGTTACCAGAATCTTGCTGATCAAACACACAGAAAACGGTTCCAATAGATTGAAGCCATGTGAAATCGTGCTGATCCTGAAGTTCAAAAGATACTTTGTCAATCTTGAACTCAATCGGCTGTTGATTCATATAATCGTCCCCTCAACTCCATTTCTTTATTTTTTCTAGATCCATGTTGTCACTCGCCTCATTCATATAAAAGAACCCAATATTCTGCCCCCGGTTCGCCTTCTTCCACGATTGCTTTCCAACCCTGCTTTTTATAAAAAGTGAGTGCTTTATGGTTGTCGGAGACACACTTCAACGTAACTGGCGTTCCCAGTACGGTCACGGATTGCTGAAGCAGTTGCTTACCAACCCCCTTACCAGCAGCAGACGGTTGTACAAACAAAAGATGAATAAAACGGTTAGGCACATACAGCGAAGCAAAACCTAACACTTGACCATGCTCCTCTGCCAAAATAATGTACTCATCCAAAGTATCCCGGTCAAAATCGTCAAGTGACATCTCATCGGCATTTGCCCAGTGAAAGCTCTCCAGACGGGAGTCCAAATAGATTTTTCTCAACTGTGCATAGTCTGCCGTACTCGCTCTTCGAATGAGTATGTGATCCAATCCCCCTTACAACGAATAATCTGCTCTAGTGAGCTCGTACATTCCTATGCAATCGTCATCAGAATTCGAGCCTCGACTTCTATTTTTAATTCCATTAGAATTGAGATAGAATAGGAGGCGTTACTGTACATGGAATTTATCGAAATAGGACTGAAGCTACTGGGGTTAATTCTCATCATTTCACTTTTCTTCTCTCTAGTGAGGTTCCTGGTTCAAAAATATCTAAGCGACTTCTACCAGGGTATTACTAAAGCAATGATCAAAATGTTCAATTCTATCAAGGAAATTTTCAGAAAAGTGAGCTGACAGTGATTCCTAATTCATCTGCTCCAGCTCCTCTCTCCCTCCTCCAAGTGCCATAAAATAAATGCTTGTCTTCATACATAGAACATGCTATCATATCTCTTGTGCTTAATAGTACCATATTGTGGAGCCGTGGTGTAGAGGCCTAACATGCCTGCCTGTCACGCAGGAGACCGCGGGTTCGAATCCCGTCGGCTCCGCCATTTCTTATTGAATCGTGTACATAAAGCATCAGACAAGGAGCGGCCGGGCTGCTCTTTTTTTGCATTCTGTCATACACCCATCCATCGGCAATGGCAAAGCCGGCGCGTGCGGCTTCCATGTAGATGGAGCAATACAGGGAGAGTGATGCGCGATGACGCGCCGCGGAAGATTCGCCCCTACCCCATCAGGACTGCTTCATATCGGCAATGCATTTGCCGCATTATGTGCCTGGCTGCAGATTCGTCAGGCCGAAGGACAATTCATATTACGTATTGAGGACATTGATAAGCAACGCTCGCGCCCCGAGCTGGCAGCCCAGCAACTGGATGATCTTCGTTGGCTGGGGCTGGACTGGGATGAAGGCCCCGATCTAGGTGGCCCGTATGCCCCCTATGAGCAGCGTCATCGAGACGAGTTGTATGAAGCAGCTCTCACTAAGCTGCAACAGGACGGCCACCTCTACCCTTGCTATTGCAGCCGGGCTGATCTGGCTCAGATTGCGAGCGCGCCGCATGGACTCGCCTCTGAAGGCGCCGTATATCCTGGACTATGCCGTCACCTGAGCGTTGCAGAACGAGAAGCTCGTGCCGCTGAGAAGTCACCGTCTCTTCGTTTCATTATGCCTGAGGGCGCTACATGCTTCACCGATGCCATTGCTGGGCTGCAAGCTTATAACAGCAGCATGCTTGGCGACTTCGTCGTCAAACGGGCGGACGGCATGTTCAGCTACCAATTAGCTGTTGTCGTGGATGATCATGCGATGGGCATCACAGATGTCCTGCGCGGCTGCGATCTGCTCGACTCCACCCCAAGGCAGCTTGCTCTGTATGCCGCCTTGGGCTATGAGTCGCCGCGATTTGCACATGTGCCGTTGCTCGCCGATGCTGCGGGTCACCGCTTCTCCAAGCGCGACAAGAGCCTTACGCTCGCCGCCTTGCGCAGCGAAGGTGTGTCGCCCGAGCGGCTCGTAGGCTTGCTTGCTTATCTGGCAGGCTGGGTCGATAAGCCAGAGCCGATTGCCGCGCGCACGCTCCTTCCCCTCTTCCGCACGACATCATTGAACACGCACCTTCTGCCTGTTAAGGCTGCTCATCTACATTGGCTCCGAGGCAGCGGCCAGCGACGAGGGCGTTGAACCGCATCCATCGAATTGCATTTACGCCATGGCATGTAGGACGCCTTACACAGCGAAGAGCAAGCAGGGCTCAACATTCAGCCTTGCTTGCTCTTCGTTTATATCACCTCGGGCGGTTAGCTCCCTTCTGCCTACGCCAACGCTCTGCACCAGCAGCAGCAGAGCGCACAGCGGCTTGGTGCAGGAGATAACCTATGAAGCAGCCAAGCGTATTCAGCAGCACATCATCTACATCGAAGGTTCGCATGCCCCAGCCGACCTTGGTCATCAGCAGTTGCAGCGTCTCAATCGCCAGCGATAGAGCGGCTCCGGTTGCAATCGCTTGTCGCCAGCTTGCCAGAGGCAGAAGTGCCCCAAGGGGCAACAGCAGCAGTAGATTGCCGCCAATATTGCGCAATGGCACCATGTAGTAACCATGCTGTAGCTGCGCTGCCAGTGTTCGTAGCGGAACCAGATTGATGGGTAGCTGTGACCAAGCTGGAGGCAGCTCTATGATCACCGTGGGGACTAATGTAAGTCGAATGGTGACCAACGTACAGGAGCTGATGGCAATCCACCGTACATGTGCCAGCCGAAGCCTTCTCCTGCGTAATGCAAGGTAGACAACCAGCACGAGCAACTGCAAGACGAAGGCTGCCCCCAGTAGCTGTACCTGCTCTAATACGCGATACCCCATCGCCTATCCTTCCGATGCGCTCAACGGTTTCACGAAGCGGGTTCCCGTCCGTTGATAGCCCTGCTGCTCATAGAATACATACGCCTCCTGTTCGCGCTTATAGCCCGAAACAAGCCATGTCCCTTTGCAGCCATGATGAATAGCTAATTGCTCAGCAAAGGCAACAAGCTGTCTGCCGATACCTTGACGCTTGTACTCCGGGTCGACCGCGAGCACCGAGATTTCCCCATACCGCGCTACCTCCTCGATCTGCTCGCGAATTCGAAACCCGAGCGCCCCTACCACCTTGTCCTCCATCTCATAGACGTACAGCTCATCATAACGGCTGCTGTCCACGAACTGAAGTCGATTGTGCATATCGGATTCGGGCACCTCCCTTCCTAGCAGATGGGACATGAGATAACTCAGCTCAGGCACATCCTTTGAAGCTGCTTCCCGAATATGAACGTTCATCTCTACCTCCTCGGCTCTTGTATGCAGGTTTTCTATGATTGATGCTAAGCGCACCGCTTCCCATCCTTATTCGACAAAGAGCACATCTCATCCTTCATCCATCCTCGCTTACTAAGGCTGGACACCAATGGACACAACAAACAACCGGACAGCTAGCATCCGGTTGTCGCATAACGCACTCCTATTCTGACAGGTCTAGCCCATCCAGCCTTGCTCATATACGTAGCGTGCAAGCTGGACTCGGTTGTCCAGGTGGAGCTTTTGCAATATATTTTTCAGGTGATTCTTCACAGTATGCTCGGAGATGTTCAGCGTGGACGAAATATCTCGATTGGACAAGCCCTTGGCAACCTCCGTCAAAATCTCCCGCTCACGGCTGGTCAGCATCGCCGAAGGCTCAAGCATCTTATCTGCGTAAGAGAACTCCTTCAGAATCCGAAAAGCCAGCTCGCGCGTCATCGGCGCCTCATCGACAGCAATCGCCCGCAAATACTCATGCCACGCCTCCGGCTTCAAGTTTTTGAGCAGATAGCCCTGCGCCCCTTTCTTCAGCGCATCGAACAGATGCGTAATATCGTCAGAGACCGTCACCATCACGATCTTCACATATGGATACTGCTCCTTCAACCGGCGGGTCGCCTCCAGACCATCCATGCCTGGCATTTGAATATCCATCAGGATCAGATCCGGCATCCATTGCTCCGTTAGCGCGATCGCCTCCAGTCCGCTGCGCCCCTCTGCAACAATCTCGAATGCCGGGTCCATGCTCAATATCGTGCGAATCCCCTCCCGGGCATGCTCGCTATCATCCACCACCAAGACGCGAAAAGACGGTGCATTCATTCCGCATTCTCCTCCCATTCCTCTCGATCACACCTTCTCACCACTTGCTTAATGCTCAGCTTCTATCGTCTGAAATCGAGCCGTTTTGCTGCTGCTGAGGGTGCATGAGCCCCAATATGTCGCTCATCTCATCCAGCTCGCCAACATGGATATTCGAGATCTTGCCATCCGGGGCAATAACGAGCGTCACCGGCAGCGATGCAATCCGATACGGCTTCTTGAGACTGCCGCTCTCGTCCAGCAGAATAGGAAATTGCAGCCCATAGCGATCCGCGAACTGCTGTACGGTATGTGCCGGTTCCCCCAGATTGACCGCCAACAGCTCCACCGGCTCGCCGGAACTAGCGGTCAGCTTGTATGCCTCGTTCAACAGCGGCAGCTCATTCACACATGGCGTACACCATGAAGCCCAGAAATTAACCAGCACCGTCTTACCCCGATAATCAGTCAGTGAATGAGCCTCCCCATCCAGCCCCGTGAGCGTGATGTCTGGCGCCACAGCGCCCTCCTCCGCCTTCGCCTCGGAAGCCCCTGGCATGGCCGTCCACACGACATAGCCTAGCCCGCACAGCACTAGCAGTGCAATCACGGCCTGAACCGGATGTGTACGCAACACTGTCATCCTTCGTCGTCCTCCCCTTGCTCCCTGCCAGCTCTGGATGACTCCGCAGCGGCCGGGATGCCGAACAGGCTGGCGAATGCATCTTGAAATCCTCCTGCCCCAAGCTGACGGCGAATCTCTGCACTGCTGCCCTCCAGCTCGATCATGCCATCACGCAAAAACAGAATCCGATCCGCCAACGCCTCGGCAACCTGCAACTGGTGTGTGGAGAATAGCACGGTCTGACCGCTGGCGCCCGCTTGGCGAACCAGACGGATGAAGCTCTCCATCCAGTAGGGGTCCAGTCCGTTCGTCGGCTCATCCATAATAATGAGCGGAGGGCGGGCGAGTAGTGCCTGCGCGAACAGTACGCGCTGACGCATCCCCTTGGAGAAGGAGGCAACAGGCTTGCTCCCCGTCTCCTCCAGCCCGACCGAGGCGAGCGCCTCATCTATATGGCTGCGGGGGACATCCTTCAGCCCTGCCCAGAATGCCATCGTCTCACGGGCAGTCAGCCCGGCGCTGAACCGATAATCATCGGGCATATAGCCGATCTGCCGGGCGTAACGTCTGCGATCCTCCTGCCAGCGCAGGCCGCATACGCGAATCTCGCCCTTGTCTGGCCGCAGAATACCTGCAATCATACGCAGGATTGTGCTTTTGCCAGCACCGTTGCCGCCGCAGAGTGCGATGATCTGCCCTGGCTCGGCCTGCAAGCTGACATCATGGATGACCGCCTCGCCCTTGAACAGCTTGCGAATATTTGCCACCTGTACCGTCACCTTATCCACGCCCTCTCCCCCGTTCCCATAGCCAGCAGGCAATCCCGCCTGTGCCGAAGATCCATAATGCAGCGAATAGCAGATAGCTCCACGTCCCGGAAGGCTGGCGCAGCCATTTCACCCAGTCATAATATTCCGGCCCGATAATCGAACCGCCGCCCAGCTTGATCACTGCCATAAGGCGTGACAGCTCCGCGGGATTCAGCGCCGTAAGGATCGCGAGCATCGGCTTGACCCACATATAAGGCAGCGAGCCCAGCAGCGCAATCAACAGCGGCTGCCAAGCGATGATGAGGAAGAACCAGACACCGATGCAGATCGTCAGCGCCTGCCAGCGGTTGCGAGCTAAGCTGCCGATCAAGAATGAGATCGCCAGAAACATCAGCGCCAGACTCGCGGAGAAAGCCAGAAGCAGCATATACGTGTCCAGTTGGAAGCCTGCCCCGCCTGCCCAGCCGAGCACCCCTGCGAAGCCGAAGCCCACAGCAATGATCGATAGCAGGACGATACCCAGTCCAATATACTTGCCGCCGATGAAGTCCAAGGTTCCCAGCGAATACGTGCTAAGCAGCTCCCAGTTGCCCTCCTCCTTCTCTCCAGTCAGCGAGAACGAGCCCAGCATGAGCGTCATTAGCGGCAGCAGATACAAGATCAGATTCAGCATCGTTCCACTGACGCCCGAGTAGCCTTGAATATAGCCCTTGGAATTGATCAGCAGCAAGCTCAGCATGAACAGCGCGAATAGGCCCATGAACGAATAGGCCCACGGATTACGCAGGCCCATTCGTATTTCGCGGGTCATCACTTGAAGCAGATGCTTCACTTGTGGTGCCCCTCTCCAGCGGCTTTATCCGTGCTGCCTTCCATATCGCCATGCGCCGCCTGGCCGTCAGCTTCCGTCCCGTGGGACGATGAATCCCCACCATGGCCGGACTCCGGCTCCATCTTCATCCCGTCATCGCCATGACCATCTCCATGAGCATCCCCATGGCCATGACCGTCCATATTCATCATATCGCGGTTCACCGCCCAGCTATGATTAGCTAACTGTTCTGACGTCATCAGTGTGCCTGCTCCCTGCTGTTGAATGTACGCTTCTGCGTCCGCTTGCTTCTCGAAGGAAACAATGCCATAGGCCATCGGTGTCGCATAGGAAGGATCATAAGCGTAATACGCCTGCTCATACGGTATCCACTGATTGCTATGGAAATCACGCACGAAGGCTGCGCCGATCGTATCGGTGCCGTTCTGCTGCTTCCACTCATTCATACAGCCCAGATCGTCAAATTTCAGCGACTGCCCATCCTTCGTTACGATCTGCGTAGCATAGGCGTTATCCTTGACGGCCATCTTGCAGATGACGCAAACATCCGTCTCCTCATTAATCTCCTGCGGCGTATAGCTCGCTCCCCCGCAAGCTGTTGTCACCCATACAAGCATCAGCAGCAGTGCCGCCACACCCATTCCTTTTAATCTCATGCCTCTCGTCTCCTAGCGTATCGAATTAGAATTGCTGCACCGCCCAGCATCAGCAGGCCGAGCCATCCCGGAGCGGCTGTCCTCCCGTCATCGCCTACTGTAGCAGCCCGCTCGGGCGGAGCCATCAATGGCGCTGTATCCGTTGTCCAGTTGCTGCTGTCTGATTGATACAGACTCTCCAGAAACACCATACCCGGTGATTGAAAAAATAGCTGGAAGGCCGGGCGCTTCTTCACCAGCCCCTGAAAGAGCGGATGAATCGCATAACGTATATCGCTCGCCCCGTCTCCATCCGCATCAATCCCGCGAAAGGACTCCCAGTAGTTCCCGTGTATCCGATTGCCCTCGCTGCTCCGGGACTGCGCATCCGAGGTATTGTTCTGGAACAGATTGCCCGTCATTTCATTATCGGCAGCATCCAGCAGTTGAAGCCCGATAAAGTTAGCCACCACATCGTTATCGACAATCCGGTTAGCCGAGGACTGCTCCATATAGATCCCAACGCGGTTTCCCTCCACCCGATTGCCAGCAAAGGTAGACTGCTGGACATCAAACAGCAGGATGCCCTGCGAATGGACGTTCTCGCTCTGCTTCTCGAACCGGTTATGCCGCAATTCGACCTCCCTGGAGGTCATAATCATCGCGCCTGTCACATTGCCGTCGCCTACATTGCCGCTAATAAGCGCGCGTCTCGTATACATACAGTGAATTCCATAACGTGACTGCTCGATCCGATTGTCCAACACACGGTTGTCATCGGCATTCTCCATATAGATGCCATCATAGACCTGTTTAATCTGATTGCCGGATAACTCGTTGCGATGGGAATTGTACAGATCGATCCCATTGCTCTTGCCGCTACCCAGCGCACCTTGCGTGACTCCCATGCTGTCGCCCGTCAGCGGCAGCTCCTGCTCCGCCTCCACAGCGGCGCCTGTCCCTTGCCATTCTATGGAGTTATGGCGTACAACACCGTCACTTGCATCACGCAGCAGGATGCCAAAGGACGTGGAGCGCACCGTCAGCTTCTCCAGCAGAAAGCGATTGCCCTGCACCAAAATCGCGGCCGCCTGCTCCTCAGCTTGCTGATCCACGACTAGCCCAGCCAGCGTCACTCCATCGGCAGCAATCGTAATGGCCGGACCGCTGCCTGTGTGGCGGATCGTCACCGTGCCGGGCTGCTCAGCCTTGACCGTCATTTCCCGGTCTAGCACCAGCGGCCCTTCATAGCTTCCCGGAGGCAGTGTGAGCGTATCTCCTGCTGCCGTGCCAGCAGCAAGCTGCTGTAGATGGTCCGTGTCTGCCGCATCCGCCACCCGCGCAGCCCAGGTGCTGCCGATGAGCCCGGCAAGCAGTAGACAAGCAAACAAGAGCAAGGCCATAACCTTCCCCGGGATTTGTGAAGCACTCATCATTTCACCTCCAGCTCTGCCTTCTTGGTCAGATGAAGATCATCGGCATACAGATGCAAATACAGGGTGTAGGTACCCTCTGTCGGAAAGGTATACGTTGCTGTGTACACGTCTTCCCCCTCCCATCTGCCTTCTAGCAGCTCCGGCTTGTCGTCTATCCTTACATCGAACATCATACGGTAGTCGTCAGACAGCTTCACCCCGGACACGGTCGCACGCAGTGTGGCCTCGCTAGTGGCAGTCGGTACTTCAGGGACAGAGGATAGCACCACTTTGATGTCCGCCGGGTCGACAGGCTCGGGAGCTGCCGAACAGGCAGCTAGAAGCAACATCAGTCCTCCCAGCCATACAAGCAGCAGGCTGCGCTGCAGCAACGTCCATTCAACCTGTGCCGCTCTGCCTGCTTGAGCGCAGAACACGCGGTACATCTGCTGAAGCCTTGCCAAGCCAAGCACTGATTTTAAGTATACTCGCCACTGCCCAAGTCTCCTATGACTACAAAGAGTCATTTCAAGTCGGGACGGCGCCCCAAATGTGACAGGCCTCTGACAACAACGATTCGCAGAGCGATACCTATACGTCTGATCGAAGATGCTTCTGCTCCTCATCTACCACGCCCACGCCTTCGGAAGATAACCCACAAGCGACCCTAGACGCTGCCAGCCGGGTACCGCAGCCGATTTCATTCGCTCTGCTGTGCATGACGGCTCTGCGGTATAGCCTCGCTGACGCGCCTCCTTCCAGGTCGTCTCCGTCAAGTAATTCGTCGCATTGGCCTGCTCAAAGCATGGAGGCGCTATGTATATCTGCTGAGTATGATCCAGAACCATTCGCGTCCCCCCTGGAGGCGCCATGGGCAGTGGAACCAGTAAGAACAGTACAGCCAGGATACCTCCAGTTATAACGGCAATTCGCCATTTTTGATTAAATCGCAACCCAATCCCCTCCTCGTAACAATATAGACAAGCCTGTCAGCTAACATACAGCTTCAATAAAGGTGCCTGCAGGTAATTGTACAGGATAGGCCATAGCCGAAGACAGTCCTAATGGAGTGAACATTCCTTGACACTTTTGGTGGTGGATGCATTGAAAATATCTGTATATAGCTCTTTGTAGTTATGGCTATCGTGGAAGATTGAATGGTAAAATAAAAAATTGTATACATAGAACTGTATCCATCTAATTGAAGAGGGGGATTACATGAGTAGCAACGGCAATTCGAAGATCAGCTCATCCAGACCCTACTGGATCGCCCTGCTTGTGCTTGTCCTGCTGTTTGGAGCCTATCTGCTTATGCCGCTAATAAGTGGCAAGGGGCGGCTGCCAGTAGTGATGCCTTCTCCGGCCTTCTCCATGCCGGATCTGGACGGGAATACCATTACCCAGACGCAGTATGACGGCAAGATTAGGCTAATGTCCTTTATCTTTACACGTTGCCCGGATATTTGTCCGGTAACTACGGCGAACATGGTGGAGCTTCAGCGCAAGCTTCAGGAGAAGGGATGGTTCGGCAGCAAGGTAGCCTTCCTCTCGGCAACCTTCGATCCAGACAACGATACGCCAGAGGTGCTGCGTGGCTATGCCGAGCGGATGGGCATCGATTCGTCGGGCTGGACGCTGCTTCGCCCTCAGCAGGAGGAGACGATCCGACTTGCAGAGCAATATGGTCTGTCCATTCAGAAGCTGGATGATGACCAGTACATTCATTCTGTGACGTCACTGCTCCTCATCGACGACCAGCAGCAGGTACGGATGATCTACAAGATGGGCGAGGAGATGGACAATGAGCAAGTGATGCAGGACATCACCTATCTGGTAGATAATCTATCGAAGAACGAATAACAATAGCCCCCAAGCGGCATCCACGGTCGGATGAGCTTGGGGGCTTGCTTTATACTGCTTATTGACGCTTCTTGCCGGGCTTTGAGATCAGGAAGTAGATCGTGCCAACGAATAATCCTCCACCCACAATATTGCCCAGTGTAACAGGAATCATATTATTGAACCAGCCAGCAAGCGAGATGGTCTCGGGATGGGGAAGGAGCAGCGCCAGACCCAGTACCGTCATGTTAGCGACACTGTGTTCATAGCCGGATGCGATGAAGGCGAACAGCATCCAGAAGATCAGGATCAGCTTGGCGGTGTCCTCCTTGGCGCGCATCGAGGTCCATAGCGCCAGACAGACGAGCCAGTTACACATCACGCCGCGGAAGAAGGCCTCACTGAAGCCAAGATGCATCTTTTTGGCTGCGGCTGCAAACAGCAGATGATCTGGCGCGATATGAGCGAACAGCCCTGTTCCGACGATTATGCCGCTAAGAACCATCGCACCGATCAGGTTGCCGCCGAATGACCAGCACCAAGCGCTCAGCGTATCTGCCCAACTCGTCTTCTTGGACAGGGTCGCTGCCGTGAAGTACATGTTGTTCCCTGTGAACAGCTCCGCACCGGCGAACACGACGAGCGTCAGTGCAATGCCAAATGAGGTGCCCATTACAAGCGATGTGACAGGCGACTGTACAGCGGACAAGGAAGCACCCAAGGTAAAGATAAGTATAATTCCTATTCCTACATAAGCTCCCGCCAGCCCTGCGGACAACATATATTTCAGCTTGCTCTCCCGAAGCAATGCCCTGCGAACCAATGCAGACTCCACGACCTTATCCAATGTCTCCTGATACATGATGCTTCCCCTCCCCTAAGTCCCCTGCAACCCTGATGCACGCTTCACATCTAACGAATAGCTAATAACTAGTAACGATTAGCCAACTCTGCTATTTCTGCTATTTAGGCAAGCCTACCTGCACCTGATTGCCTTCAATACGGACAGGATAGCTTCGCGCTGCCCCTTCGTCCGGCGCATAGGCCTTCCCGGTCTGTAGATCGATCCGCACATTGTACAGTGGGTCATACAGATCATGACCGGACACGATCCCCTCCGCCAGCGTTCCGCCCTTCGGGTGCGGATTGCGGTTCTCCAGCGCATACAGACGATCATCCGTCGTGCGGAAGACAGCAAGCTCTATGCCCTCCATTACGATCTTCCGGCCAATCCGCAGTGGAAATTCCTTCAGCGAACCTAGCGTATGATACGTGTACTCGGTAGTTTCGGATTGCAGCTTCATATGCCTCTCCCCCTATCCTGGCCTGCTGCACCGAGCGCTCTCATGAAGCGCCCGGTGCAAATTCCATTTAACCAATTGTCGTATTGCCATATAGCTCCCGGCGTGTCTGTGGGTTGTTAATGACCTTGCTCCATGGCTCCGATACCGTGGCGAGCGCCGCTTGAATGCGCGCATTCAGCTCCAGCCGCTTCGCCATATCGTCCACCACGGCTGCGCGGATCGCTTCGATTCCTGTCCGCTCCACCCAATCCGAGGTTCTCTCCAGATAGCTGGCATGCTCGCGATAGTATTGAACGAAGGCCGCAATAATCTCCACCAGCTCATCATCTGACTGTACCTTGCATAGCAGCTCCGCCAGACGAGGCTTAATGCCGCCGTTGCCGCCCACATACAGCTCCCATCCACCGTCATTGCCAACGATGCCGACATCCTTCGTACACGACTCTGCACAGTTGCGTGGACAGCCGTTGACCGCCATTTTCAGCTTTGCAGGCATATCCAGCCGCTCGAACATCTTCTCCAGCCGTACACCCATGTTGACCGAATCCTGCGTACCGAAGCGGCAATATAGCGAGCCAACACAGGTCTTGACGGTACGCAGCGCCTTCGCATAGCCATAGCCGGAAGGCATATCCAGATCGGCCCAGATGTCCGGCAGATCCTCCTTCTTCACGCCTACCAGATCGATGCGCGAGCCGCCCGTCACCTTGACCATGCCAACATTATATTTGACAGCAGCGTCCGCGATCCGCTTCAGCTCCTCTGGCGTGGTCACCCCTGCGTACATCCGCGGTATAACTGTATACGTTCCATCCTTCTGGATATTGGCGTTCAGCCGCTCGTTAACGAAGCGCGAATCCGGCTCCTCCTCATGAATGCCAGGCCATACCATATGCAGGAAATAGTTAATCGCCGGCCGGCACTTGGAGCAGCCCTCAGGATGGCTCCATTCCAGGACATGCATGACCTCCTTCACCGTCGTCAACTGCTTGCTGCGGATGGCTTCAACGACCTCATCCCGGCCAAGCTTCGTGCAATCGCAGATGCCTGCCGCCGCGCCGGCAGCCTGATACTGGTCGCCCAGCGTGTACTGCAATATATTCTCGACCGTTCCTTTGCAGCCGCCGCATGAATTCGTTGCCTTGGTGCACGCCTTAATCTCATCCAGCGTGCTCAGTCCATGCTCATGAATGGCCTGAACGATGTGACCCTTCGATACGCCGTTGCAGCCGCAGACGATCTCATCATCCGGCATAGCGGCGATCCGATCCATCGGAGATTTCCCGCCGGAGGCGGTTCCCATGAATTCTTCATACAGTGCTTCCGTCATCACTGCTTGCGACCGCACCCATTGGTTCATGACCGCCGAATCGCTCACGTCTCCGAACAGCACGCCGCCAACGATCGTTTTATCGCGAAGCAGCAGCTTCTTGTACGTCCCCTTCCAATCATCCTGCTTGCGCAGCACAGTCAGCTCGGGACTATCCTGGAAGATGCCCGCCGAGAACACATCGACGCCGGATATTTTCAGCTTGGTCGAGGTGAAGGAGCCTTCATATGGGGCCGTATCGACGCCGCCCAGCCGTTTGGCAAGCACCTGTCCTTGCTCGAACAGCGGGGCTACGAGGCCATAGCAGACGCCCCGGTGCTCGGTACATTCGCCAACGGCATAGACATCCGGCGCCGAGGTCTGCATATAATCATCGACGACAATGCCGCGTCCGGTATGAATTCCGCTATTCTCCGCGACCTTGATGTTTGGGCGAATGCCCGCTGCCATTATGACGAGATCCGCCTCCAGCTCCGTTCCATCGCCAAAGCGCAGCGCTTGTACCCTTGCATCGCCCACCAGCTCATTCGTCTGCTTCTCCAGCAGGAAACGTATCCCCTGGCGCTCCAGCTCCGCCTTCAGCATGATCGAGGCTTGCGGATCAAGCTGGCGTTCCATGAGATGCGGCATCAGATGCACCACCGTTGTCTCCATGCCCAGTTGTACCAAGCCCTTGGCTGCTTCCAGACCGAGCAGTCCGCCTCCGATAACAGCCGCCTTGCGATACACCGCCGAAGCTTGCAGCATTGCTTGGCAATCAGCGATGTCGCGGAATCCGATGACCCCTTCCTTATCTGCGCCGGGGATCGGCAGAATAATCGGATTGGAGCCGGTGGCAATGATCAACTTGTCGTAGGAATGAGCCATCCCATCCTCTGTGTACACGACATGCCCATTCGTATCGATGTGCGTAATAGCTGTGCCGGTATGGAGCGTAATTCCGTTCTCCTCATACCAGGCCAGCGGATGCAGGATAATATCTTCCATCGTCTTGCTGCCCTCCAGCACATAGGAGAGCATGATGCGGTTATAATTGGGATGCGGCTCATTGCCGAATACCGTAATTTCATATCGTGAAGGCGCCAGCTTGAGCAGTTGCTCGATGGCATTCATTCCAGCCATGCCGTTGCCGATCAGCACGAGCCTTTCCTTAGCGGAGCTGGCAGCGCGTCTTGCTATCGTATCGTTTCGTAGGGCTTGATCTTCTTTCATGTGAATCGCCTCCGTTTCTTGCTTACTTCATAGTTTAGCTGGTTATCGGCGCAATCGTTATGATAAATCTCACAATCCACAAAGTTATCTGGTTATCAGACAAGTGGCTCTTAGAAATGCAAATGACGCGTTTTCAGTCTTTACATTCCGCGTCGTATGGGCTATATTTCAGTTGAAACCCGGCCGCCTGCGGCGAGCCGGATAGGACCATGCCCCTAAGGAAGGAGAGAAAGCGCGATGCTGTTGCACAAAGGCGAGGTATTGTTTCGCCAAGGAGACATCGGGTCGCTCTACCAGCTCGAGAGCGGGATGCTCAAAATTGTAAGACTGCATGAGAATGGCCATCAAATGCTAATGAACCTGATCACACCCGGCGAAGTTATCCCGCATCATTCCTTAATTACCCAGCAGCCCTACCATGGAACGGCTGTTGCCCTTACAACCTGCGAGGTAACACTCCTCCCCGCCGCTGCATGGTACCAGTCCCTGCTCGATGAGCCAGGCAAAAGCGTGGACATCGCACTCAAGCTGCAGAACAAGCTGCGGATGATGCAGCAGCGAATTGACCAGCTCACCCATCCCGAGCCTGCCCAGCGGCTTGCGAAGCTGCAAGGCTGGTTCGAGCAATATCTGTCTCTGCCAAGCGGACAACTGACCGATCTGCTCACCCAGGAGGAGATTGGTCAGTTGATTGGCCTGCGCCGCGAGACCGTTAACCGGCTGCTTCGCTCATCCGCTGATGCAGTAGAGCAGAAGCATGCTCAGAGTGTGCCGGCTGGCCCGAAAAATTCATAGTGCATATCCGCATCGGCTACTCCGTTTGCCACCAGCTCCTGCTTGACCGCACGCATGAACGGCGTAGAGCCGCAGAAATAATAGACGGCATCACGCTCAGGCACAGCTTGCTCCAGCCAGGCTGCATCGAGGGCTGAATCAGCTACAGCATGTCTTGCTTCCAGCTCGCCGCCTGCTGTCTCACGGTAGAAATAGTAAGCGGACAGATTCGGATGAACGTCGACCAGACCGTCCACATGCTCCTTCAGCGCATGCCGCTGCAGGCTGACAGCGGCATGAATGAATACGATGCGGCGCTTCGAGCCGGCCTCTACCAACGCATTCAGCATGCTGACCAGCGGTGTCAGCCCCACGCCGCCGCTAATCAACACAATCGGTCTTGTATCCTCCAGGTCAAGACAGAAATCGCCTGCCGGAGCAGACAGCGGCAGCACATCCCCCACCTGAATGCGCTGATGCAGCACATTGGAGACCTTGCCTGCCGATTGGCTGCCGCGCGCATCCTCCCGCTTGACTGTAATGCGATAGTAGGACTTGCCCGGACTATCCGAGAGCGAGTATTGACGAATATGGGAGTATTCCTCTTCTGCGCTTTCATACTTGATGCTAACATATTGTCCTGGAAGATAAGTGGACAAGGGACCACCATCCTGAGGAACCAGGTAGAAGGAAGTAATCTGCGGCGTCTCCACAACCTTGCGCTGCACGACAAACGGCCGGAAGTCAGCCCATCCCCCCTGCTGCTGCTCCGCCTCCTTGTACATTTCCTCCTCCACATCGATGAAGACCTGGGCGATTACACCATAAGCCTCTGCCCATGCGCCTATGATCTCATCCGTTGCCGCATCCCCCAGCACATCCTTGATCGCCTTCAGCAATTGCTCGCCCACAATCGGATAATGCTCCTTACGAACGCCAAGACTGCGGTGCTTATGTGCAATCTGCTTCACCACGGGCAGGATCATGCCTAATTGGTCAATATGCTTCGCTGCCGCATAGACCGCATTGGCCAATGCTGCCTGCTGCTTGCCCTGCTTTTGATTGGCGTGATTGAACAGGTTCAGCAGCTCTGGATAACTGGCAAACATCGATTGGTAGAATCGGGTCGTAATCTCCCGTCCGTGCTCCTCCAGCACAGGAACGGTTGATTTGATCGTCTTGATTGTCGCTTCACTTAACATGGGACAGTTCTCCTTTAGCGGTAATTTACGTTGGCGCTGGCACCGGCTTCAGACATGAAGCACGGTCGCTTGCGATCCGACGCAGCCCGTATCCTTCACATGATCACAGCAGCCTCAGCCTTGACAGTGGATCAGGGGCTTCAATTAAGCCTATGCTTCCACAATCTCATTAGATGGCGGCTGGGTCTGTTTGACATTATTATAAAAAAATCTTCCCCTTGCGCAGTGTGATCGAAATAACACCAATTGCCACAGTTCTGTGACATTGTTCCGACGCAAATCCTAGCATGCTAACAAAAAAGCCTCCGAGCATTCGCCTATTCGCCCAGACTAGCGGTATTTTTCACGGCCTGAATTCGGCAAGGCACTCTGGGGAAAGATATGCCAGGAAGATAATTACTTATAAGGAGGGCGGTTACGATGTGTGGAATAGCTGGAATAATGACAAGCGATGCGGCAGCTCCAGGGGATGAAGTATTGCTTCGTATGATCGAGATCATGAGGCATCGAGGCCCAGACGATATGGACATGTGGAGCGCTCCTCACATCGGGCTTGGCTTTTGCAGACTGTCTATTGTCGATGTGGAGGCTGGCAGACAGCCGATAAGTAATGAAGATGGAACCGTCTGGCTTGTATTTAATGGCGAAATCTACAACTACAGGACGCTGCGTGCACAGCTCCAGGCCAGAGGGCATCAATTCAGCACAAGCAGCGACAGTGAGGTCATCGTCCACCTATATGAAGAGTATGGAACGGATTGTGTGAAGCGATTGCAGGGGATGTTCGCCTTCGTGATCTGGGACAGCGGACAGCAGCAATTGCTCGGAGCCCGCGACCCGTTCGGAATTAAACCTTTCTATTATACGGCTCGAGATCACTCGCTGTTGTTCGCCTCTGAGATCAAGAGCCTCCTGAGTGCTGCCAGTAAGCCTGGTGCAATGGATCTGGAAAGCCTGAGACACTATCTGACCTTTCAATATGTACCTGATCCCATGACGATGTTCGAGGGCATCAGCAAGCTGCCCCCTGCTCATCTGCTGATCGCTCGTCCAGGAGGCTCCGTGCGTCTGGAACGTTATTGGGAAGGCGCCTTCAATCCGCAGCAGCGGCCGCTGAGCGAGTGGAGCGAGCAGATTCGCGCTGCGATCGATAGCTCCGTGGGCCGCCATCTAAGCGGCGATGTCGAAGCCGGCTGCTTCCTATCCAGCGGCATCGATTCGACCGCCATTGCTGCACTGATGCGCCAGCGCGGCATGGTCAAGACCTTCTCGGTCGGGTTTGACGGCGAGAGCAATGAGACAATCTGGGCCGCACGCACCGCGGAGGCGCTCGGTACCGAGCATTACAGCAAGGTGATCAGTGAAGCAGAGTATTTTGACTCGATTCCCCAGGCTGTATGGCAACAGGACGAGCCGGTCGCCGATCCGTCGGCCATCGCCGTCTACCATCTGGCGGAGCTGGCGAGCAACCATGTCAAGGTTGTGCTGTCAGGTGAGGGCGCTGATGAGCTGTTCGGTGGCTACCGGATTTATCGTGAGCCTGCCTCAATCGCTCCGATCGCATGGCTACCGGATAACCTAAGTCGCGTGCTGCATCGACTCGCAGGGCGGCTGCCGGAGGGGATGAAGGGGCGCAGCTACCTGCTGCGCGGGACAACGCCGCTGGAACAACGGTTCCGGGGCAATGCCAGCATTTTCACCGAGCAGATGAAACATGAGCTTCTGCAGCCAAGCTGGTGGTCAGAGGAACCACCGAATCCCGATAAGATAGTTGCGCGGCTCTATGCCTCCACACGCCATCTGGATGCCGTCGCCAGAATGCAGCATATCGACTTGAACTTATGGCTCCCGGGCAATATTCTCATGAAGGCGGACAAGATGTCGATGGCTCATTCGCTGGAGCTGCGCGTACCCTTTTTGGATACAGAAGTATTTGCACTGGCCGCCGAGTTGCCCCGTCAGCTCAAGACGGCCAAGGGGACGACCAAATATGCGCTGCGCAGAGCACTCGAAGACGTCGTACCTCCGTTTATTGTCCATCGCCCTAAGCTTGGATTTCCCGTCCCGCTCCGCAGGTGGCTCGCTGGTCCGCGAGGAGTGGAGTTGCTGGAACAGATTGACGGCTCCGGGATTGGAAGCTATATTCGCTCGGATTATGTACATGAGATGCTTCGGCGTCATCGCCAAGGACAAGGCGATTATTCCAGAAGGCTATACACGCTCTATATTCTCGCCTTATGGCATGACAGCTATATTCGCAGCTTTGGCCGCATCTCGACAGATGAGCTTGTCCGCCGCGAGCGCATTGCGCCGGTACTGCCTGGCGAATCCTCTCTTTCCACCACCGCCCTCTGACAATTGCTTTCTATTGAAGCGAAGCCAGCAGGGATCGCCTCGCCACGGCGCGGGGCGGATTTCCCCTAACCCACAGCTAGCTTGACCGAATCAATCATTAAATTCCCCATGGAATCTCCCGCTCCCATCCCAATGACTTCAATTCGGTCCATTCCGACCATTGTAAACCCCAGCGTCTGTCCAGCCTGCAGCACTAAGCTCTCTACCACAGCTTGGCGGTACATAAAGCGAAGCATGGCTGTCGTATTCGGTTCAGGACTTGAGGTCGCTACTCCGGTAACTCTTACAATTTCGTTAGTCACATACAGCACAGCACTTTCCGTTTCCGATACATACCACGGGCAGTTAATGCACCGACTGGTCAGCGAGTCTGTTCCACGTAGGCTACTCTGGTCATCCGGACATCGTTCCATCACATCCCCTCCTCTGCTCTTTTTATTATATTGAATCCCCTTCTGAATGACCGAGTTTTTCGTCTATTTCCTTCCAATTGGGCATCGGCACGCGAACTTCTCTACGATGTTGGTGAAACGCCCAAATAGTAATGATTTTCCGCCCGGCAGAGACAACAACCCACTACGACTCATATATATGGTAAAAAGTGTTGTAGAAGGAGGATTCTTAAACGTGAGAAGCCGTTGCCCTCCTCGCTATCTGTGTACCCGCCCGCTTACATTGTTCCACATGCATTATAATTCTCTTCTGATACCATCATTTGCCTTGAGGAAGCGGTTGGCTAATCCACGCAATACCAAAAAACGGCGCTGCTCCAAGCGTGGTCGGCCACAGCACAAGCGCAGCAAGCGCAGGGAGCAACGACTGTGCTGTACATGTCATCGTGTCAACCGGGGAAGGTGCACACGCAAGCGGCGCCAACAACAGACACAGCAGCGGCCTCAGCCGTGGCTAAACGGATCACAGAGTCGCACTGGCGGTGAACTATTCCGTCAAACCGCCCCCTCCGTTCCCACGCCATGGCGTGTACCGCAAACTGTCGATCCCCCTTCCCCTGCACCTCTGTCTCCTGTGACACCCGACCCCGCCCCTCAGCCTGCGCCACTGCAGTCATCATGCGAGATGGTTACTGGGAGAATATTTCAAATGAGCAACAGTGCGCCGCATGTCTACTACTTATCCTCCGCTCCAGCCTCTGGTATCGTGCGGGTGACCAATGAAACCAAATGCACGATGCGAGCCATTATTGAGGTGACAGAGGGTGAGGCCGTAGAAGGTGTCATCGAGCAGGGGCAACAGGTCAGCTTTGATGTACCGCCAATTCGCCGGCTGTCCATCGTCGGCTCCGGCGAAGGCGGCATATGCAAGGGGCGATTCGTCATCCGCCTGCGACGGGCGACCTAGCTACAGCCGACGATGGAGAACATTAAACGGAAAGCCTCGGAGGAGATGTTCATGATACAACAAGATGAGCAGCTATGCGCCCTTTCCAAGGCACGCCAAGAGCTGCGGCAGACGGTGGAGGCATGGTATGTCTGGATGTCCTCGACTCCACATGTGCTGTTTCATTCGGAAGACCAGCAGCGAATGCAGGCACCGGTCTCCCGGCTGGATCAGTTGACCCGCTGGCAGAGCGAGAGCGCTCACGCCAAGCATGCCTGGTTTCTGGAGAACGGCATCCCGCTGCTTCGCCGTAGACTGGATAAAGGAGACTATGACCGATATGAGAGCTGAACGCCGCCCGATCGCCACAGCGATCACACAAGGCTGCGAAGCTTGGCGCTGCGGCGACGACGCCCGAGGACTGGAGTCGTTCCAGCGGGCTGCCTTGCTGCTGCTCGTTGAGCTGGAGCAGCAGGAGCAGCGCCGTGAAGAGCCAGACGATCTGCCTTACACGAGACTGTCCGCACAGCTTCAGCAGGCGCTGACACTGATGGAGGCCGGGGATATTGCCGCAGCGCTGGATGTGCTGGAGACGCTTGTCCTGCCAGAGCTGGCTGCTGCGGAGAAAGGACAGCAGTGATGCCGTCACTTTTGCAGCATAACCTGGAACGGCTGCCTCCGAAGCTGCGGGCACGGGTCGAAGCGCATATCGCCTCCACTCAAGGGCAACGCTACGAAACCGTGTCGTCCGAGAACGGATGGCCCATCGCCCGGATTCCACAGGAGAATGGCCTGTATCACACCAACAGCTTGCTCGATCCCTGGTCGGAGGCAAGCCAATGGGCTGATTCGGTCCATTATGACCATACCCGGGTCAGCATCCTCTACGGCTGCAGCTTCGGCTACCCGCTCCTGGAGTATATCAAGAGGAAAAAGCCCTATACTACAGCACTTATCTTTGAACAGGATCTATGCCTGTTCTATACGATGCTGTGCGAGCTCGACCTGACTCCGCTGCTGGAGGCTCCCGACTGTCGTTTGCTTGTTGGCGGTGTGGAGCAACTGCAGGAGCAATTGGAGGATGCCCTGACTGGCGAACTGATCCTGCACAGCAGCCGCCTAGACTGTCATTTCACCCCGCTCGCTCACCGCAATCAAAAGGAGGCCTATCTACAGCTACATGAATGGTGGATGGACATCCTGAATCTGGCTGTATCCAGTGTAGGCAATTCTGTTCACGACACGCTGATCGGACTGCTAAATACAATAGACAATGCCGAGGCCATCATTCGCTCGCCCAGACTTAGCGCTATGCGGGGAGCTTTTCGGGGTGTGCCTGCTTTCATTATTGCCAACGGCCCTTCGCTTGATCGCAATATGGAGCAATTGCGCGGAGCCGTCGGCCGCTCGCTCATGCTTACCGCAGAATCCGCGCTGCGGCCTTGTCTTGCCCGCGGCATCGTGCCCGATGCAATCTGTGTGACCGAACGCTCGCCGGATGTCTACCATTTTCATTTCGCTGCCGAGCCGCTCCCCGAGCAGGTTGCACTGGTAGGCCTGACCTTGCTCGATCCGCGGATTCCGTCTTCGATGCCGGGGCCATGGATTCCGGTATTCCGCCGCCTGGAGACATCTACTCATTGGGTGCAGCGCGCAATTATGGAGAGCGGCGAGGCGCTCAAGGGCGGTTCGTCCTCCGCCCATCTGGCTTTCGAATTCGCTCTATGGGCGGGCGCCGACCCGATCATCTTCGTCGGGCAGGATCTGGCCTTCGGCCCTGAGCTCGCCACTCACAGCACACAATCCATCTATGCCAAGGCGCAGCTCGCCGGACACGTCCAGGCGCTGCGCAGCCAGCAGCTCTATGAGGTGCCGGGGGTGAATGGCCAACCAGTGCAGACCACCAGGTTATGGCTGGAGTTCAAATCATGGTTCGAGCAGCACATCTCGCTAAATCCCGACCGGCAGTATATCGATGCTACGGAGGGCGGCGCTGTAATTCAAGGAACGGTACCGATGACACTCCAGGAGGCTGTGCAGCGCTACTGCACCAACAAGCTGGATCAGCGACTCACTGCGCTGGCACTGGCCGCCGCCCCGACCGAGGAGGCATTATGGCTGCCACAACGGAAGAAGCGTCTTCTGCAGCAGTGCGCCCACATTCAAGCTCAGCTTCTCACAGCAGCCGCACTGGCTGAGGAGGACGTGGGTAACTGCCTCATCATCGAGCAGGCTTGCCGACTTCATGAGAGGTATCCGCACGCCTTGATGCCGTCGTTTGTGGAACAGCTTATTCAGGAGCAAGGTATTGCCTATACGCGCTATGCAGCGCCAGAGATCAGCACCTACATGCAGCCGCTGCTGCTTGCCTACCATACACGTATTGATAGTCTAGGCGAGATCACATCGCTTGCACAGATGCGGGAGATGAACGGTATCCAGATGGAGATGTTCCAGGCGATTAGCGAGATGTGCAGGGCTCTATCTGACTTGCTCGGTCTAGCGGGACAACGATTGAATCGGAACTAGGGCGTGTCTGAACACTCTGAGCGAATCCGAACTGGCCGAATGCTCGTTCCAGGCAAGGCGCTTTTTCGCAGGCGTACCGGGGGTACGTCAAGAACAGGCAACGCAGCTTGGGGCGAATAGGCGGGGAGAGATGCCCTTGAACGGGATTTCAGACACGACATGGACGGGATGGAACAAATTGGGCGAGACTCGTGTCATCCATCTATACCATTCCTGCCTGCATGCCATAAAATGATATTGCTATCTATAGCTCTTTTCATTTAGAAGGAGGAGTGTGTATCCATGAGTTGTTCGAGTGCGCAAAACTGCTGTCAACAACCGATTGTGAGCGTGTGTCTCCCAAGTCAGGATTATGCATTAGGTACAGCAGTTTCTAGCTTGATCTTCGGGCCCAGCCCAAGCCCGGTCGCCGCCTCCGGTATTATATCAAATAATTCGACCAACTCCGCTTCCATTACGTATACCTTCCGCCGTGGCACACGTATTGTAACGACAATTGCAGGTGTCGGCTCCGGCCAGACGAGAGCCTTTGCCGTATCAGGCTTTACCACCATTAGTGCCACCGCTACAGTTGGAAGTGCAATTGCCAACCTGTGCATGACGGAGTTTTTCCGGCCGTCTGTATAATACCATGCCTCGCCTTTTCCCCTTATTCATTATTGGGGAAAGGCATACATAACTCCTTATTCACTTCTCTTCTTTACTCCAAGAAATCCACCGATCAGCCCAATTCATATGTAGGGGGAAGACGGATGAGAGATTGTGCACAGATGACGATTCCACCCCATTCGACCATTCGCGAAGCGGCTGCCGTTATGGAAGCGAGCAGCTCACAGATCGCACTGGTAGCAGACGCAGATGATCGGCTGCTGGGTACGATTACAGACGGGGATATTCGCCGTGCGATGCTGCGCGGGCAGAAGCTCACCGATCCTGCGGCGACGATCATGAATGACCGTCCGGTTACCATCGTTCACGGCACCTCCGGCAAGCTCGCTTATGAGCTGATGTTACGCAAAAATCTCCGTCGGCTGCCAGTCGTCTCAGAGTCGGGCAGACTGCTGGGACTGGAGGTGCTGGAGGATTTTCTCCAGCCTTGCCCAAGGGATAATGCTGTTGTCATTATGGCCGGCGGGCTTGGGCGGAGATTGGCACCACTGACTGATCATTGTCCCAAACCGCTGCTAAAGGTCGGTAGCAAGCCGCTGTTGGAGACGATTGTTGAATCGCTCCGCGCCTATTCGTTTCATCGTTTTTATTTTTCAGTCCATTATAAGGCAGAGATGATTGAGGACTATTTTGGAGATGGCAGCAGGTTCGGCGTACAGATCGATTATCTGCGCGAGCACCAGCCGCTTGGCACCGCAGGTGCACTCTCCCTGCTGCCTGACCCGGAGAAGCAGCCGGTGATCGTCATCAATGGCGATCTGCTGACCAGTCTCAACTTCTCGCACCTGCTGCAGTTTCACCAGCAATGCGGCGGCGCAGCAACCATGTGCGTGCGGGAATATACGTATTCAATTCCCTACGGGGTCGTCGAGACGGATCAGCACCGGTTCGTTGCTGTCCAGGAGAAGCCTGCCCATCAGGCCTTTGTCAACGCTGGCATCTATGTGCTGGAGCCACCGTCCTTGCAGCATATCGCACCCGGGAAATATATGGATATGCCCGATCTGTTCGAGCAGCTCAAGCGGCGCGGGCTGGAGGCGTCCGTCTTCCCGGTGCGAGAATACTGGCTGGACATCGGCCGCCTCGACGATTATGAGCGCGCCAACCGTGAATACGGGGAGGTATTCCGATGAAGGAGAGCAACGGAAGCTTCACACTTATCATCGGCTACGGCTCGATGGGACGGCGCTATCTGCGGCTACTGCACAGCATGGAACGCCAGGCTGTGGTGGTCAGCCGCCAAGCCGCCGGTACCCGGGCGGCGCCAGAGGCCATCGCCATCTTCCGCTCGCTAGAGGAGGCCTGGACGATGAGCTGTCCGCAGCAGATCATCATCTGCAACCCGACGGGCGATCATCGCAGCACCCTGGAGTGGCTATTGCGCCGGGGGTATGACGGTCCCATCCTGGTCGAGAAGCCGCTGCTGCATCCGAGCCCTAATCCAGCGGTTGATGTTCCCCTGCTGAATGCCGCGCGATCGCATGGCCGCATCTTCACCGCCTATAATCTGCGCTTCCATCCGGTCCTGCAGCGGTTGAAGCAGGTGTCTGATTCCGCCACACTGTTGTCGGTGCAAGTGTATGCTGGTCAGGATCTGCGCCAGTGGCGGCCTGGCGACTACCGTCGGAGCTACTCAGCGCGCCGTGCCGCAGGCGGAGGCGTGCTGCGCGATCTGAGCCATGAGCTGGATTATGTACAATGGCTGGGCGGCAAGTGGGTGCGTGTTGCTGCTGTTGGCGGGCAGCTCAGCAAGCTGGAGGTGGACAGCGATGATGTCTACGCGCTGCTGCTCTCGACTGAGCGCTGTCCGGTAACGACGGTACAACTCAATTACACGGACCGGATCGGGCAGCGACAGATTATTCTGAATACGGATGGCGGCACCTACACGGCTGACTTGGTGAACAGCATCCTGACCAGCGAGGAGGGAACGGAGCATTACTGTTGCGGGCGGGACGTAACCTACCGCGCTCAGCTTGAAGCGCTGTTCCAGGAACGGTTCGACTCATTGTGCGGCTTGGAGGAATCCTGGGAGACGCTTCGGCTCATCACGGCTTGTGAGCGCTCTGCCCGGCTTGGAAGGTGGATACGACATGTTGACTAGACCAGCCAGACTGTGTACCCTCTGCGCACGCGGCGGCTCGAAGGGTGTGCCCGGCAAGAACATCCGTCCGCTGCTGGGCAAGCCGCTGCTTGCCTATTCCATCGAGCAGGCGCAGAGCAGCGGCCTGTTCGACCACATCGCAGTCAGCAGCGACTCGCAAGCGATTCTGGACATCGCGCATGCCTGTGGCATCGACTTGCTGATCCGCCGTCCGTCAGCGCTGGCGGACGATACAGCTCCTAAGCTGCCAGCCATCGCACATGCGGCAGACATGGCGGAGCAGCTAAGCGGCCTCTCATTTGACATCGTGGTGGACCTTGATGTCACTGCTCCGGCGCGTACTCCTGATGCGATCGTCGGTGCAGTCACGCTGCTGGAGCAGACAGCCGCCTGCAATGTCATCAGCGCCCATCCTTCCCGTCGTTCCCCCTACTTCAACATGGTCGAGCAGGCTGCCGACGGGAGCGTGCACCTTGTCAAGCCGCCGCCGCTGCCCATTACGCGCAGACAGGATGCTCCGCCTACCTATGACTTGAACGCTTCAATCTATGTATGGCAGCGGGAATGGCTCAGGCAGCATCATACGCTGTTTCATGAACGCACAAGACTGTACATTATGAAGGAAACGGCGCCGGATATTGATTCCGAGCTAGATTTTATCCTTGTGGAGGAATGGATGAAACGAAGGAGAGTGGCTGGTGATGGAGAAGGCTGATTGCCTTCGGATGTTCGAGCTAAATGGCAGAACAGCGATCGTGACGGGTGGCCTCGGCATTCTAGGCCGCAGATTTTGCGAAGGATTGGCTTCAGCGGGCGCCCAGGTTGCGGTAGTGGATCTGTCGCGACAGGAGACCGCGGCATACGCCGCAGAGCTGGAGGCACGGCACCATACTTCCTGCATCGGCATCGCCTGCAATGTAGCTGATCCGCAGTCTGTTAGGCAGATGGTGGAGCAGGTCGACAGCGAGCTTGGAGGCATCCATATCGTGCTCAATAATGCTGCAACCAAGTCCGATGACCTGGAGCAGTTCTTCGCCCCCTTCGAGCACTACTCATTGGTACAGTGGCGGCGCATTATGGAGGTTAATGTCGACGGAATGTTTCTGGTTGCCCAGGCAACGGGCAGGAAGATGATCGCTCAAGGGAGCGGCGGCTCCATCATTCAGACCTCCTCCATCTACGGTCTGCTTGGGCCGGATGAACGGATTTACGAAGGGGCGCGTTACTTGAATGCCAGCATCAACTCCCCCGCGGTCTATTCGGTATCCAAGGCGGCTGTGGTCGGCCTGACCGCTTATCTCGCCGCGCATTGGGCACCGCATGGCATCCGGGTGAACACCCTGACTCCAGGCGGTGTCTTCAGCGGTCAGAACGAGCGCTTCGTGCAGCGTTACGCTGCGCGCGTCCCGCTCGGACGTATGGCGCATCCCGATGAGCTCGTCGGAGCCGTGCTCTACCTCGCCTCCGATGCCTCCTCCTATGTGACCGGTCATAATCTGTATGTCGACGGAGGATTGCATGCCTGGTAGCGGTATGCGTGGATCGCATCACGCAGATGCCGGGTGCTATGTGTCAGCTTCCAGCAGGCGGAACCGTGTATCTGCTCCGCTGGTCGTGAAGTCTCTAAGCCGTTAAGCCGCTGGGCCTTGGGCTTAACGTGCAGGCACGCCCTTGACGACCGCTCCCGCCGCCACCTCGCGCGTAACCACCGCTCCTGCACCGACGATCGCACCGCTGCCGATCATCAGCTTATTATTCCCGGCACGACCTTGCAGCACAACGGCACCCGCGCCTATATACGCCCCCTCGCCCAGATGGACGTTGCCCGATAGATGAGCCCCAGGCCCAATGGTTACATAGTCCTCAATGAAGCCATCATGCGCAATCGTGCAGTTGAGATTATAGATGCCAAAATTGCCGCTGCGGATTCCGGTTGTCATCCGGCAGCCCGCCAGCACGATATTGCCGTAGCGCTCATACAGATCCGGCGGTTGTCTGGCGGCAAGTGTTGCTTCAGGATGCACCAGATTAATATAGGGCAGATGAGGATAGCGATTCTGCACCTGCCTGCGCAGCGCGGGCTGACCGATCGCGATGATGAATTTCCAGCCCTGCGCAGCGAGCGTGCTTACAGCTTCCTCCCCGATTACTGGCAGCTCGCTGCTGACGCATGGCAAGTGAGGGATGTCTTCGGAGCCTGCGGGTTGCATTCGATCAATCAACACGAGCTGTGAATAGCCAAGCAGCCATGCCAGGTCAGCGGCTTCCCTTGCCAGGCCCGAAGCGCCGAAGATCGCCAGCTTCATTCAAGCCTCTCCTCCTTGCGGTAGCTCCTGCTCGCTGGCTTGCCCAGCACCTCCCAGTATGCATAAGGGGTCATCCCGTCTCCCGGCCGCTTCACCGCTATATCCTCCTCCGTTATCAGCCTGCCCACCTCGATGTCTCTGGCTGCTATCAGGCTTCGCCGGACGATACGCGCATTGTCTATCTCGGCATCATCCGGCAGCTTTCGTCCAGTACCGAGCGCTGCCTCCGCCTGACGGACTGCAAGCACCATCTGGGCGAAGCCTTCAGGATCAAGCGAGGCGCGATGATCCGGGCCCTCCATGCCCCGGTCTAACGTCAGATGCTTCTCCAGCAGCACTGCGCCTCTGGCTGCTGCAGCCACCGCTACAACGTTGCCCTCGGAATGGTCGGACAGTCCAACCGGCAGTCCGAATGCCGCAGCGAGTGTATCCAGCGCACATAGATTAATGCTCTCAAAGGGAGCCGGATAGGCAGTAGTGGCATGTAGCAAGGTGACCTTAGCCGCGAGCGCAGCCTGTCCTGCCCTGGATAAGTAAGCCTCGCGAAATGCAACGCGCCCAGGCCAGTCTGAGGCAGAGGCGGTGTAACCATAAGCCAATACACCTAGTGCCTGCTCAATGTCCGACAGCGTGGACATGCCTGTCGACAGCAGAATCGGCTTGCCGCTGCGTGCCAGCGCCAGCAGCAGCGGCGCGTGCGTAATGTCCCCCGAGGCAACCTTGAAGCGTGTAACAATGCGCCGCTGTCCAAGCCACGCGGCACTCTGTTCATCGAATGGCGTGGCCAGCAGCTCCAGCCCACATGCAGCGCATTGCTGTGCCAACAGCTCATGCGCCTCCTCGGAGAGCTCCAGCTTGCGCAGCATGGATAACTGGGAGTCCTCTGCTCCTCCTGCCTGTTGTTGCTGGTATGCGGCCTTGGGCGCATCGGCAGCCGCAAGACGCGATGCTTTGAAGGTCTGGAGCTTGACAGCATCGGCTCCCGCCGCTGCCGCCGCCTCGACCAGACGACTGGCCAGCTCCAGCGACCCATTGTGATTGACACCGATCTCCGCAATGATCTTCATGCCCATACCCTCGCCTCCCTCTTCAGCAAAAACGCTTCAGCCCGCTAATCCCACATCCCGCGCGGCGATACAGCTCCTCCACCATGCGCACACTGCTGTTGCCATTCCCATACGGATTGGGCAGACAACTGGCATCCATGCGGAAGGCATGGAGGATGGCGGCTCGAATGGCCGTCTCATTCGGCTCGCAGTGCAGGACAGATGGCCCACGCAGACGGCCCCGCTGCCGCACGCCAATATCGACCGTCGGCGTGCCGAGCGACGGAATCTCACACAGCCCGCTGGAGGAATTGCCTACGACGGCATCTACAACCCGAGCCGCGCTGAAGTACCGGAGCTGCCCGAGTGATGTATACACCCGGCAGTTTCGCCGATTCGACGCAAACTGTTCGACCAGCGCGCCGTAACGACGGCCTCCCGGATCGGCATTAGGCTTGGTCAGCAGGATGCCGACCTCATCCCCAAGACTATCCAGCGCCGTGAGCAGCGCCTTCAGTTCTGCCTCGGCATCGTGCTCGCCAAGCGTCGCCGGGTGATACGTCACAAGTACATTGCGCGGACGAAAAGTGAATTCCAGCTCCCGTTCCAGCTCTTGTCTTGGGAGCAGCGGCAGCTCCATGATCCGGTCGATGCCCGGGTGCCCCACCTGAATGATCGTCTCTGGAGCTTCCCCAAGTCGGCGAACTCTGCGAGCAGACTGTTCATTGGTAACAAAATGAAGCTGCGCCATTTTCGTTATCCCATGGCGTATGGCCTCGTCCAGTGCCCCTTCCGTTACATCTCCGCCGCCGATATGAGCAATCGGAATCCGGGCGAGATAGGCAGCGCTGGCCGCTGCCCATATCTCGTAACGGTCGCCCAGTACGACGACCCAATGGGGACGAAGGCGCGCGAAGGCATCGGCAAAGCCGATCATCCCGAGCGCTGTCGACTTGGCTGCTCCTGCTCCAGTATCGCTGGATACCAGCATTTCGACACGCTGCTCAATGGCGAAGCCGTCCTCGATGATCCGATCAACCGTCATGCCAAATTCCGGCGATAGATGCATCCCGGTAACGATCAGTTGAAGCCATAGCTGCGGGAGCTCCTCAATCCGCTTCATTAAGCCATACAACAGCTCATACTCGGCCCGGCTCCCGGTTATGACTGCGATGCGGTATGGATTTAGCTGTTCCATGCTTCCCTCCGTGTGGCCCCTATGAGAAATGCACTGCTCGGAATATTAATTACCCTCTTAGCCAAGCTCTCGCTTGTTGCAAGCTCCATGCGTGGGGCATCAAGCAGCATGGGCAGTTGATGCAGCGGAGCCCAGAGCGGCCGTGCCCTGATGCCCTCCTGATGGGCAAGCTCCAGTACGGCCTCCAACTCACCCTGATGCTGCTCATCCAGCACCAAGGCATTCAACCAATAGTTGCTGCGGCATTGCTGCGGCTCACTGTAGCATTGAACCCCTTCCACTTGCTCGAATGCGCTTTGGTATGCTCGTGCCAGCCTGCGTTTGCAATCTAGCATCATCGGCATCTGCTCCAGTTGTGCCAGCGCTAGCGCCGCATTCAGATTAGGCAGCCGATAATTGTAGCCAACGGCATCATGTACAAAGCGCCAACGATGCGGCACCTTCGCCGTCGTCGTCAAGTGCCGGACAGCTCTGGCCAGCGGCTCGCTGTTCGTCACAATGGCGCCGCCTCCGCCCGCGGTCATAATTTTGTTGCCGTTGAAGCTGAATGCCGCCAGGCAACCCCAACTGCCGATATGGCGGCCTTTGTACCAGGAGCCAAGTGCTTCCGCCGCATCCTCGACCATCTCCAACCGATAATCGGCGCATACCTCTGCCAGCTCATCCAGCCGCGCCGGATGTCCCAGCGTATGCATCGGTACGGCAACACGAATACGCCTCCCAGTAAGCCGATTGAAGCAGGCGCCATCTCGGAGCACTGCGATCGACTGGAGATGCCGTCTTAATTTCCCCGGATCAAGACCGAGAGTTCGTTCACAGCTATCCGCCAGATGCGGAACTGCCCCGCAGTAATGAACCGCATTGGCCGTAGCCACGAATGTCAATGCAGGGATGATCACTTCATCCTGACTTTCCACACCCGCAACCAGCAGAGCAGCATGCAGGGCGGCAGAACCGTTCACCACAGCGACTGCATATCGCATCCCCGTGAAGTCTGCTAGCTGCTGTTCGAACTGTTCCACAAATGCCCCAGCCGACGACACCCATCCTGTATCGAGACACTCCTTTACATAGTGCCATTCCTTCCCGGCGAAATACGGCGCATGCAGCTCAAATGGCTGCTCACCTGACGGAAGCACCTGCTTCAAGCGCTGCACAATCTCCTGCGCAAACTGACTTGCAGCCCGTCCGCTCATATCGTATACGATTGCGGCTCTGCTTGCCATGCAGAGGGCATGGAAGCAAACCACTCGATCGTCTCCGCCAATCCCCTTCGCAGCCCATCCGCTCCCCCATATTTCGGCTCCCAGCCTAGCAACTGCTTGGCTTTGGAGGGATCGGCCCACAGGCGCTCCACTTCGCTTCCTGCAGGACGCATGCGGGCGGTATCGCTCTCAATTGCCGCCTCTACCCCGAGCAGTTCCGCCACCAATGCCGCTGCCTCACCGATGCTTGTTTCCCGGCCGCTCCCGATATGCACCGTGTGGCCTATTGCACCCACCGCCTGCGCAGCAGCAGTAAACCCGCGAACCGTATCCTGGACATACGTAAAATCCCGAGTCGGCAGGACGGAGCCTAGTCGGATACTGTCCGCTCCTGCAAGAAGCTGCGTGATGATGGTCGGCAGGACGGCTCTCCGGGATTGGCGTGGGCCATACGTGTTGAATGGGCGCAAGATGACAACTGGCAGCCCATAGGCGTAGTAAAAGGACAGCGCAAGCTGATCCGCGCCGATCTTGGAGGCCGAATATGGAGATTGCCCAAGAAATGGATGCTCTTCCGTCATCGGGACATATCTGGCCGTCCCATATACCTCGCTCGTAGAGGTATGCACGATTCGTTCCACGCCCAGCTCCCTGGCAGCCTGCAGCACATGGAGCGTTCCCTTGATATTGGTATCAATGTAGCTTTCAGGAGCCAGGTATGAATATGGAATACCTACTAGCGCAGCCAAATGAAAAACCGTGTGGCAGCCCTTCATGGCCTGCTTGACAGCAGCTCCATCGCGAATATCTCCATAAACCAGGTGCAACTGGGAGCGAATGTCCGGCTTCAATTGATCCAACCACCCGGCTCCGCCGAAAGCATTATAGTAGACAAATGCGCGAACCTGGCAGCCTTGCTTAACCAGCAGCTCTGTCAGATGAGAGCCGATAAAGCCATCTGCTCCGGTAACGAGCACAGGGCCGTTTGTCAGTCCCATAGTCCCCCCTCCTCCATGCATCCACCGATGTTACGACAACACGGATAATGACATTTTATTCTGTAGAAAGGAGGGTTATGCTGACCCTTGCTCGCAAAGCATGAAAGCATCTGCATCTATCCCACCCGAACAAACGAGATTGTAGCAGCAGTCGAGGAACCCGACAAGGTAACGGTAGCGGCTAACGTGGTAGTAACTGTGACCCGAATGGTATCCCCTGCATTCACGGTAAGGACAATCTGATTATGGACAAGTCCCACGCCGATAGCTGCTGCAACCAATGTCCCATTAACGCCTGCATTATTACGGAACAATTGAAAGTTTGTGAGCAAAGTTAGTGTCGGATATATCGCATACGTAATCAGATAGCGCCCAGCCGTATTTAGTGTGAAGGTATCCGCAGTCGGATTGTTCACCGTGATGTCGCTCGGAAGATTCTGCGCATTCGGAAAAGTTATGTTTCCCGTTGGATTCAGAAGCGTAAGAACAATGGTAGATCCAGAATTGTTAGCTGCCGAACCGATCGTACCCGTCGGGCCTGTGGCGCCAGTTGCCCCGGTCGATCCCGTAGCTCCAGCGCTTCCTGTGACCCCGGTTGCTCCGGTCGGGCCTGTAGCTCCGGTGCTTCCCGTGGCTCCGGTTGCTCCCGTTGAACCCACTGCTCCAGCGCTTCCCGTGGCTCCCGTTGCCCCGGTCGGGCCTGTAGCTCCGGCGCTTCCTGTGACCCCGGTTGCCCCGGTCGGGCCTGTAGCTCCGGCGCTTCCTGTGACCCCGGTTGCCCCGGTCG
>Ga0160502_100200_pt1 | contig 69768 bp, 70 predicted proteins | sample DIDnMG_14_FD_108237 | JGI IMG/M metagenome (GOLD analysis project Ga0160502, IMG submission 108237) | Enriched soil microbial communities from UW Madison campus, WI, USA - DID2933_E24_Xylan MG | ecosystem: Environmental > Terrestrial > Soil > Unclassified | place: USA: Madison, Wisconsin... | reverse complement strand
GTTGTTCAGTTTTCAAAGAACAAATTTTCTTGCTTCCTTCATCTCCGCATCTCTCAGCGGCGACTTTATTAATATAACACATTCGCCTAGTTGATTGCAAGCTTTTTTTAAATCTTTTTTCTTTCATTATCTCACTCTCTCAGGCGCAAGAAATAATATACCATGATTCAATTGTCTTTGGCAAGGCTTTTTTTAATTTTTTATGAATGCAATCAAGATGGGTGCTTAGGCTCACTAACGTCCTTCATTAATGAATAGCCTGCCTAAGCAGAAGTGAGTGCTGCACGGATCACTCCATGCAGCACTCACTGCCTCCATACATCACGCTCTTAGCTACCCCCTGCAAAGCCGAGAGCGACATCACCATATGCTGACTAGGGCATAACAGTTGCCTTGAATTCTGCCCACAGGGACGCCCTCGTGGATTTGCCCTGATCGATCGTGTACGTAGGACTTATAATTTGAAACAAGTAATGTCCTTGCTCCGATACACTGTACTCCCCATGAACATTTCCCTGATTCACCCCAAGAGACACCCGATCCCACTCCTCATAAGCCTGCCCTGTGTACCGGTAGATCAGCATCGTTACAGCGTCCAGATCAGTACCATCAGGAAGCTGATTGCGCAGCAGCTTGCCGGACAGCTTGACGCGGTCTCCAGGCGAGTAGGCCGCCCACCTCTCGCCAGGCTGATCCAGTATCAGGTATGATCTCCCCTCTTCCGTGAGCCGAAGGGGCTCCTTCCTGCCCTCCTCTGGTTCTCGTTCTACAGTGATTATCAGACGTTCTTCTAGCAAGTCCAGTTCGTACAGATTCAACCCCGGCTCCAGCGCAAGCGAGAATCTTATCCGGTTATATGTGGCTTCCCCTTGGTGTACGGCTTTCTTCTCCACTTGCCCTTTCATTACGGTTCCCGAGCCTGCTGCTCCGATTGCTAGCAGTTGAGGCGGCTGTATCCCTTCCTCATACAGCAGGATATATTCAAGCAACTCCTTATCGGTCTTCTGCTCACGCTGTCCGAGTTCCAGATGCGGCGTTCTCCATTGCAGCGTCAGTTGCTCCTTCGCATACTCGGCACGAATGCCAAGCTTCGATAACAGATCGATGGAGACATACATTCTGCCCTGATACGTAAAAGGTTTGTACGTCAGCGTACCTGCACCCTGAGGCAAGCCGTCCAGTTTATAGATTTCGTCAGACTGCGCACGTAGCCCAAGCTCCTTGAGCGAGCCATCTACTGTCTGTATGGAGGCGATATTCGCTTGCTTCTGCTCTGCCTGCCAGTTGACCTCGGCCACGCCTGCGGCCTCAAGTGTACGCACAGGAAAATAGACCATATCTCTCCGAATCAGAATTGGCGCCGTCTGCAGCCTTGTTGACTGGTCCAGCAGAGACTGCTTCTCACCTAGCCGCAGCTCCAGCGTATGCTTCTCCAGTCGAGCAATTCCGTTATCCTGGGCGTTTGCCTTCAAGCCATCCGTACCGATGGAGGCTGAGTTCCAGCTACCTGCAAGCAGCGCAACGAGCCCCCATATCAGACCCCATGTTATCCGCCTCATTTTCCCACATCACACCTCCACTGCCCTAGAGCATGTATATGCCCACAGTAGAGCACCCACCACCGCCTCTGCCCCCTGCCGCGTTGCTTACCTCTCGGTACACCTGAGTAGAACGCACCGGCATGGAACGAAAAACCGCAGCATCTGCTCCCTGCAGAACTTGCATACACACCCTAGACGAGCGGAAGCTACAATTTGTTACGATTGCCGTCCTTGGGGCCCGAGCATCCCCTAGCGTCCAGACATCCCATACAAGAAAAAACAAGCCGGCTTAGCAGCATATGCTGCTAAGCCGGCTTGTGCGGGTATTTCTATGAAGCCAGGCCCATTAATCCTCTGCACGCTCTCTCATCAGAGGGAATAGCAATACGTCGCGAATGGATGGCGCGTTGGTCAATAGCATAACAAGACGGTCGATGCCGATGCCTAGTCCACCTGTAGGCGGCAAGCCATATTCCAGTGCGCGGATGAAATCATCATCCATCTCATGCGCTTCATCATTGCCCTGCTCCTTCTCCAGCAACTGGGCCTCGAAGCGTTGACGCTGATCGATCGGGTCATTCAGCTCTGTGAAGGCATTAGCGTGCTCGCGCCCGACGATGAACAGCTCGAAACGGTCTGTAAACCGTGGGTCCTCGTCATTCTTTTTCGCCAGCGGCGAAATTTCCACCGGATGTCCCGTCACAAAGGTCGGCTGAATCAGCTTCTCTTCCACGAACGTCTCAAAGAAAGCGTTCAGAATATGTCCAACCGACATATGCGGGTCGACCTGCACATGATGCTCCTTGGCCAATTGTTGCGCATCCTCATCTGTAAGCTGCTGGGCAAAATCGACACCAGTCGCCTCCTTGACCAGATCCACCATCGACACGCGGCGCCATGGGCTGCCCAGGTCAACCTCATAATCCTGATACTGGATCGTGGTCTGCCCCAGCACCTCCTGCGCGATATGAACGACCAGATTCTCGGTCAGCTCCATGATATCCTTGTAATCCGCATACGCCTCATACAGCTCAATCATCGTAAATTCAGGATTGTGACGAGTCGAGATTCCTTCATTCCGATATACACGGCCGATCTCATAGACCTTCTCCAGACCGCCGACAATGAGCCGCTTCAGATGCAGCTCGATCGCAATCCTCATATAGAGCTGCATATCCAGCGCATTATGATGAGTAATGAATGGACGCGCTGCAGCACCGCCCGCAATCGCATGAAGCGTCGGCGTCTCGACCTCCAGATAGCCGTGCGAATCGAGATAACGGCGCATCGACTGAATGATGCGGGAACGAGTGACGAAGGTCTGTTGCACATCCTGATTAATAATCAAATCCACGTAACGCTGGCGGTAACGCAGCTCTACATCCTTCAATCCATGATACTTCTCAGGAAGTGGCAGCAGCGACTTCGTCAGCACCTCAAGCGACAGCACCTTAATAGAGGTTTCTCCTGTCTTCGTCTTGAATACCGTCCCCCGCACGCCGATGATGTCGCCCAGATCGAGCAGACTGAACGCTTCATACTTCGCGGCATCCAGCGCATCTTGACGGACATAGATCTGAATCTTGCCGCTCAGATCCTGGATATGGGCGAAGGAAGCCTTGCCCATGCCCCGCTTCTGCATGATTCGCCCTGCCAAGCTCACTTCCGGCGACAGCTCCTCCAGCTCGTCCTTCGGCAGCTCTCCATAGGCGTCCAGCACCTCCTGCGCCTGATGCGTCCGCACGTACTTCTTGCCAAAGGGATCAATCCCTAAGCCGCGCAGTTGATCCAGCTTGTCCCTCCTGATCTGCAGCAGCTCGCTCAGTTCCTGTGTATCCTGTCCTTGATTATCCTGGCTCAATTTGCTTCAACTCCTCATGTTCTGTTCTTATGATCTGCATCTCTACAAGCGTCAATGGCTACACCGCCTTGGGCGGCACAGCGACGTCTCCGCATTGAAATATAAGCCGGTATAATACAGTCACTTATACGCTCTTATATTTTGAAAAAAAAGCTTCCCTTAAAAAAAGGAAGCTTGAATCGCCAAACGTATCGCGCCGCAAGCTGGCGGCTTCAGCACATCCTTATCCAGTATAAAACGGATTTCCGGGCAAAGAAAGACCTATCGTTTATTTCTTTATATCCAAAATTTTATATTGAATGACGCCCGCCGGTACATTGACCTCAACGACCGTGCCCCTCTTCTTGCCCAGGATCGCTTTTCCGACAGGACTTTCATTTGAGATCTTGTTTTGCGAAGGGTCGGATTCTGCGGTACCGACGATGGCATACTCCATCGTATCCTTGAATTCCAGATCCTCTACGGTTACGATCGAGCCTATACTTACGGTGTCAATATCAATCTCGTCATTATTAATGATACGGGCGTTGCGAAGCATCTTCTCCAGCGTAATAATACGTCCTTCGATAAACGCCTGCTCGTTCTTGGCATCCTCATACTCGGAGTTTTCACTGATATCGCCGTAGCCAATAGCAATCTTGATCCGCTCCGCCACTTCGCGCCGCTTCACCGACTTCAGATTCTCCAGCTCTTCCTCCAGTTTCTTCAGTCCGTCTTGAGTCAAGATGATTTCCTTATCGCTCATCTCACCAATTCTCCTGTCGCGTGACATATTTTCATACCCGTATGTATGAATCACTAATCATAACTATATGTTGGCTTCCTTAACATCAGGTCAGAATTCTATTGCATGATTATATTGCAGTCGACTCCAAATGTCAATCACAGGCAAATGAGACCATTTTAAGGCTCGGAAGACGTAAGATTACGCCTTGCAAGCGGCTGGCCTCATGCCCGTAATCTGTCTCATTCACCAGGGTGCTGCCGTAACCATGGCATATAACCAGAACTCTGCCCACCTAATGATAAGACCCCAACTAATGCGCCACCGTCTCCTGGTCAACCGACGAAGCGACAGGCTCAGTGGCCGCCTCGCCCAGCGAATCGATGTAGCTGCCTAGAATCTGCACCATATTGTCGCGGCTTGTTTCCTCCATAATATGATCCTTGATGCGCGCTGCGCCAGGCAGCCCCTTCAAGTACCAGGCCAAGTGCTTGCGCATCTCTCTTACTGCAACGGACTCGCCCCTGAGCTTCACCAGCCGATCCATATGAACGACCGCAATATGCATCCTCTCTATTGGAGATGGATCAGGCAGCATCTCGCCTTCAGTCAGGTAGCGAATCGTTCTATACAGCATCCACGGGTTCCCCAGAGCGCCTCTGCCGATCATGACCCCATCACAGCCCGTCTGCTCCAGCATACGCTTCGCATCCTCAGGAGAGAACACATCCCCGTTGCCGATGACAGGGATGCTCACGGCTTCCTTCACCTGCCGGATAATCTCCCAATCGGCAGTACCGGTATAGAGCTGCTCGCGTGTCCGGCCATGGACGCTGACCGCGCTCCCTCCTGCTCGTTGCACAGCCTGAGCATTCTCGACTGCATAGATATGCTCGCTATCCCAGCCGATCCGCATCTTCACCGTCACCGGCTTGTCGACCGCATCAACCACCGCAGAGACCATCTCATAGATTTTATTCGGGTCAAGCAACCAACGCGCGCCCGCATCGCACTTGGTCACCTTAGGTACGGGACAGCCCATATTAATGTCAATAATGTCGGCATTCGTCTGCTTATCGACGACCTTGGCCGCCTCGACCAAGGACTTGCGGTCGCCGCCGAAGATCTGCAGGCTGAGCGGCTTCTCCCGCTCATCGACATACAGCATCTCCATCGTGCGCTTATTGCCATGAAGAATCGCCTTGTCGCTCACCATCTCCGCACATACCAGTCCGCAGCCGAATTCCTTGGCAATCAGCCGGAAGGCTGGATTGCAGACACCGGCCATCGGCGCGAGCACGACATTATTTTTCATTTCGATATTTCCGATTTTCAGCATGCTCTCCATGCTCCTTTGCCTCTGTACTTCCCTGCAGCCTATGACGAACGCGGTTCCCCTATCAGCTCTTCATAGCTGACCTCCAGCGCTTGGGCGATCCTGCTAAGCAGCTTCTCCTCCGGCTTTCTCGTCCCTCTCTCCAGTGAACCAAGCACCGCTACCGAGATGTTCAAGCGCTCTGCCAGCCCTTGCTGCGTGTATCCCTTGAGCTTGCGGAACGCTCTTATCCGTTGAGCCAGTTGATGGTATTCCATAAAGTGATGCCTTCCTTTCGATCCCTCTGCGCCTCATACGCCGCTTGCTCCACCTTGCGCCGCAACTGCGGTTCTGCCACATAGTCCGCCAGACAATCACCGAGCGGCACCAACACAAAGCCGCGCTCCATCATACGAGGATGGGGAACGGTCAGCTCCTCCGAATCCATAACGACTCCCTCATAGTGAAGCAGATCCAGGTCAATCGTGCGCGGACCCCAGCGCTCCAGACGAACGCGTCCCAGCTCCTTCTCAATGTCTTGCATAATATGCAGCAGCTCCAGTGGAGCGCATGTCGTATCCAAGCGGGCAACCATATTAAGAAATGCTGGTTGATCTGTATACCCCACCGGATCAGTCTCGTAGATCGGGGACAAGCAGCGGACAGTAACTCCCTCACAGGTGTCCAGCTTGTATAGCGCTTGCTCCAGCATCGCTTGACGATCCCCCATATTCGAGCCTAGCGCAATAAAGGCGGCCTTGGGGCGTTGCTCTATATTCAGCCGCTCATCTCCATGCGGCAACGGTCTTTCCATAGTCATCCCGCTTTCTGCGAAGCTCCACAACCACACCGTCAAAATGAATCTCAAACGGTGGATGAGGCTTGGTCACACGTACTGCAACTTCGTTTATAATAGTATAAGTGTCAAGAACCCGCGATGCAATCTCATTTGCCAACGCTTCAATCAGCTTAAAGGGCGGACCCTCCACGATCTGCTTGACCAGAGCATGCAGCTCCGCATAATTCACCGTCTGCTCCAGATCATCGCTCTCACCCGCTCGGCGCAGATCCAGATCCAATTCCAATTCTACCCCGAACCGTTGCCCAAGCTTGTTCTCTTCAGGGAACACGCCGTGATAGCCAAAGAACTGCATTCCTCTGAGAACCATCGTATCCATCCTTCTCGTTCACCCCTTTGCTTCCTGTCCATAATAGACGATGGCATCCGTCATTCGGACTGTTCGCGCAATCTGCTCCACATCATGGACTCGCACGATCTGGCAGCCCTGTGCAATCCCGAGCACCACCGTCGCCGCAGTCCCTTCCACAACCTGGTCGGCAGGCAAGCCGAGCACATTGCGAATAAACAGCTTGCGCGAGGTACCGAGCAGCACCGGATACCCGAGTCCGCACAGCTCGCCGAGCGATCCCATAAGCTGCACATTATGAGAATGAGTCTTGGCAAAGCCGATGCCAGGGTCGAGCCATATATTATGCTGCTGCACGCCTGCGGCCAGCGCCAGCGCGATGCTCGCCTGCAGATCAGTAATAACGTCGGCAACCAGCTCCTCATACACTGCCGCGGGCCGATTATGGCTCAATATCACTGGACAGCCGTGTGCTGCCGCAATAGCTGCCATCTGCGGGTCCTTCTGCAGCGACCACACATCATTGATGATGTCCGCTCCTGCCGCCAGCGCCTGCCTGGCTGTCTCCGCCTTATAGGTGTCGATCGACAGCGTCACCTGGGGCAGGGCGCGCCTGACCGCCTCGATGACAGGCACAACCCGTCGCAGCTCCTCCTCTTCGGATACCGGTTCGCCGCCTGGGCGGGTCGATTCGCCGCCAATATCGATGATGTCCGCCCCTGCGGCTGCCAGCCGCTGCGCGTGCTCTGCCGCGCGGGCTGGCTTGACATATCGTCCGCCGTCGGAGAACGAGTCCGGCGTAGCATTCAATATGCCCATCACCAGCGTCCGCTTGCCCAGCTCCAGCCGGGCTCCGCTAGGGAACACATAGGAGCGGTTCCATACTCTAGGCATACTCGCTTCCCCTCTCATGATGCTTCTGTCTCCTTCCGGTATGCAGCCAATAGCTGCTCTGTCACCGGGCCGCGCAGCCCGTTACCAATCTCCGTCTCGGCTCCCTCGCCGTCCACCACACGCGTAACCGCCACCAGCTCCTGAATGGAATTGGTCAGCCAGATTTCCTCCGCATCTAGCAGCGCATCCCAGCCATATAGCCCCTCCTCGACGACATAGCCTAATGACCGCGCCAACTGAATGACCTTACGTCTTGTGATGCCTGGCAGAATGCCGGTATGGATAGCCGGCGTACATATTGTACGCTTAGGGGTGACGAAGAACAAATTGCTCACGATCCCCTCTGACAGGTGCCCCTCGGCGGTCAACATCAGCCCCTCTGCTCCGGGTGCTGCCCCTGACGCCGCCAGCTCACGCTTGGCAATAATATTATTCATATAATGGAGGGATTTAAACCTGACGGCCCCCTCCGGGGTGTTGCGGAGCGTGCGCAGCTTGCGCAGCTCCTTGCCCCTCAACTCCAGTTGTGGTGCAGGGGAGGGTAGCGGCTTGACCAACAGCAGCACATTGGGATGATCATAGTCGCCGATCGGCAAGCCGAGCTCCCCCTCCCCGGCGCTCACCGTAAGACGCACATAGGCTTCCTCCAGACCGTTCTCCCGCATGAGACTAGCCATCCACTCTGTAAGTTGCGGTCGGTCAGCCTTATAACGAATGCCCAGCTCATTGCAGGCTTGCTCCAGCCGCTCAAGATGCCACTCCAGCAGGAACGGCCGCCCTCCATAGGTTCGGAACGTCTCGAACAGACCGATACCGTACAAAAAGCCGTGATCATAGACCGAGATCACAGCCTCCTGCGCGTTCATAATCTTCCCGTTCCAGCCGATCTTCATCGAGCCGCTCCGGCTGTCTGCTTCAAGAAATTGCGCAGCAAGGTCAGACCGTGCTCCGTAATGATGGATTCGGGGTGGAACTGCACGCCTTCGATCGGGTACTCTTTATGGCGAAGCCCCATGATCTCCCCTTCCTCCGTCTCCGCACTAATCTCCAGACAGTCGGGCAGCGTCTCGCGCTTGACGATCAGAGAATGGTAGCGGGTTGCCGTATAGGGAGAAGGAATCCCCTCGAAGATCGTGCGACTGTCATGGACAATCGGCGAGGTTTTGCCATGCATGAGCTTCTCAGCGCGTACAACCTCCCCGCCAAAGGCTTGACCGATCGATTGATGTCCAAGACAGACGCCAAAGATCGGTATCTCCCCCTTGAAGCGCTCAATTAGCGCCAGGCTAATGCCTGCTTCATTGGGTGTGCAGGGACCTGGCGAGATGAGGATATGATTCGGCGCAAGCTGGGCGATCCCCTCAAGATCAATCTCATCATTACGCTTCACCACGATCTCCTCGCCTAATTCACCCAGATACTGCACCAGATTGTACGTAAACGAGTCATAGTTATCAATTACAAGAATCATGACAGACTCCCCCTATTGTTGAATGGCTTGCTCACGAAATCTCTCGCTATATTGAATGGCCTTCCATAAAGCCTTTGCCTTGTTCAACGATTCATAGTATTCTCGCTCCGGGTCGGAATCAATCACGATGCCAGCACCTGCCTGCACATGAATCCGCCCCGCCTGAACGACCATCGTGCGAATAATAATATTAAATTCCATATCCCCATTATAGTCAATCCAGCCCATAGATCCGGTATACGCTCCACGCCGCACAGGCTCCAGTTCCTCGATAATCTCCATCGTCCGAATTTTGGGCGCTCCCGTAATGGTTCCTCCTGGGAACTTGGCGGCAATGACATCGAATGCATCCTTCCCCTGCCTCAGCTCACCCTCCACCTGGGAGACCAGATGCATAACATGAGAGTAGCGCTCGACCGTCATCAGCTCCTTCACACATACCGTCCCGTATTCCGAGATGCGTCCCAGATCATTGCGATCCAGGTCGACGAGCATAATATGCTCGGCGCGCTCCTTCTCATTGCTCCGCAGCTCCTCCTCCAGCAGACGATCCTCCTCGTCGGTTCTACCCCGACGCCGCGTCCCGGCAATCGGGCGAGCCGCCAGGCGACCGCCGCGCGCCTCGACCAGCAGCTCCGGCGAGGCCGACACCAGTTGAAAATCAGGCGCCCGCAGATAGCCCATGTACGGAGATGGATTGAACAGCCGCAGCCACTCATACAGATCCTCTGGTGAATGATCACTCTCAATGCTCTGACGCAGCGACAGATTCACCTGGAATACATCACCCTGCCCAATATAACGCTGGATAGCACGCACCGCATCCATGAACGCCTCCTTGGAGAACGGCGAGGTGCGGCCAGGGATCGATTCCACATCAATATGCATCGTCTGATCACTGCGCAGCAGCTCCTGCTGCCGCTGTCGCTTCTCCATCGCCTGTGCACTCTCGTCGGCTTGAATCAGCTCCTGCCATAGCTTGGCCATGCGGGTAGCCTGTTCCACTGCGCGGTCATACAGCCCACGCAGCGTCTCCCCCGCAGCATCGGCAGGAATCGGAGTATGGATCGCGCAATATAGCTCACCCTCCTGATGGTCAATAATCCATACCTCATTAAGCCTCATAAACAGATAATCCGGCAGCGACAGGTCATCCTCAGCCAACTCAGGCAGCCGTTCGATCGAGCGAGCCACATCGTAGCTCAAGAAGCCCGCGCAGCCACCGATCCACTTCGGCCCCTCAGTCAGACGCGGGCTTCGGTAAGGCTGCACCCAGCGACGCATCACCTCAAGCGGCGGCCCTTCCAACTGCGCTCTCCGGCCAGAATGCAGCTCCAGCGACTCGGCGCGCTCGCCCTTCCCACGCACGATCTCCTCCGGCCGCAAACCCGCATACGTATAGCGCCCGCCCTTGCCGCTCTCCATCAGTATCGCATAAGGACTCGCATACTCCCATGCTCTCCGCCAGTTATCTACCCCGGCTTGTCCTCCCAATTGCTGTCGATGCAGCAAGGGCAGCATCGTGTATTGTCCAGTAGCCGCCCACTGCTCCCACTGCTCGTAAGTCATGCCAATCATGTCCGATCCTCCTGCATTAACGGTTGCACTAAGTATAATGAAAGGCCGCCTGAAAAGGCAAGCAGAAACGAAGGGTTTTTGCTATGCCACTATCCCCCATCAATCTGCTTTGGCTGCAGGGTGCGCAGCATGCTACAGTTCTTCGTTGTATCGATGTCCTGGCCTGCTCCTATCCGTCTGCAAAAAAGAGCTACACCAGCATCGTTGATGCTAGGTGCAGCTCTTGAACAAGATCTCAATTAATTATCGAAGTTGAACAGTGGTGTGCTCAAATAGCGCTCCCCGTTGCTCGGTACAATCGCAACTACACGCTTGCCCTTGCCCAGTTCCTTCGCTACCTTCAGCGCCGCGAAGATCGCTGCGCCAGAGGAGATTCCGCACAGAATGCCTTCTTCTTTCGCTGCACGGCGCGCATATTCAAAAGCATCCTCGTTCTCTACAGTAATGACACCGTCATAAATCTCACGATTCAGAATATCTGGTACAAAGTTCGCGCCGATACCTTGAATTTTATGCGGGCCTGGCTTGCCGCCGGACAGCAGCGGGGAGGCCGCAGGCTCTACAGCGTAGATCTGAATGCCCGGGAAGTTCTCCTTCAAGACCTCGCCAGCGCCAGAGATCGTGCCGCCTGTGCCGATGCCGGCAATGAAGGCGTCCAGCTTGCCGTCAAGCGAGTTGATCGCTTCGACAATCTCAGGACCTGTCGTCTCGCGGTGAATCTTCACGTTCGCCTGGTTCTTGAACTGCTGCGGCATGAAGTAGCTCGGATTTTCACTCTGAATCTCTTCGGCTTTGCGCACAGCTCCATTCATGCCTTCCGATCCTGGTGTCAGCACAATCTCCGCTCCATAGGCGCGAAGCAGGTTGCGGCGCTCCAGACTCATGGTCTCCGGCATAACTAGAATTGCCTTGTAGCCTTTGGCTGCTGCAACCAGTGCCAACCCAATGCCTGTATTCCCGCTGGTAGGCTCAACAATTGTATCGCCTGGCTTAATCCGCCCTTCCTGCTCTGCTACCTCGATCATGCTGATCGCAATCCGGTCCTTCACACTGGCACCTGGATTTTGGTATTCCAGCTTCACATAGATTTCAGCAGAATCCTCAGGCACCAGACGGTTCAAACGAACAAGCGGTGTATCGCCAATCAAATCGGTTACGTTCTGTACAATTCTAGCCATGCTAAAAGGCCTCCTTAATCCGACTGGTTCAGTTGGTTTTTAACTATTTTAATATTAACAACGGTCAATAGTAATTGTCAATAGCGAGTTTAACTCTGGTATACAGTCGCACCATATTTATCTAGCAGGATGTTCTCCATCTCACCGAGCGGAACGGCCTCCTCAAGCGCAAGCTGCTTGCGGGCGCGTTCCACCTGGCGCTGCTCGTCCAGCTCCACCTCTTGCTGGCGCTCTTGGAGCTGGACGATGGCATAGCCCTTCTTGACTGTGACAGGGCCTGCGATCTGTCCGACATGAAGACGGCTAACTTCCTCCATCACGGCTCGCTCGATGAACGGGTCATTTCTGTCCACGAGCCCAATCTCTCCACCATCGTTAGCTGTGTACTCATCCTCGGAGAACCGCTCTGCCAATACGGAAAATGACGAGCCTGCCTCAAGCTGCTCCAACACCAATCGGGCGAGCTGCTCCGAGGAGGTCACAATCCAGGCGATCCGAACCTGTTCCTGTGGTCCAAAGACATCGGGATGAGCATTCATATAGTCTTTTACTTGTTCATCTGTAATAATGACTTGCCTCGTGGCAATCTTCTCCAGCAGCAGTTGGTATCGCATCTCCAGCCTGAGCTCATCTTCGGTCAAGCCCAGTTGATCCTTCATCGCCTTCAAATACTCCGCCTCGCCGCCGTAACCGGTAGAGCGCTCGTGAAGCTCCTCCTGAATCTCTTGCTCTGTAACCTCAAGACCGAGCGACTCGGACTCCAGATCAATCGCTTGGCGAACCATCAGCTTATTCAGCATCTGATCCCCATACTCCTTCACCAGCGCATCCCGTAGCTCCTTCACGGTAATATACCGTTGGCCAACAACAGCCGCAATATCGCTGTCGTCCAGCCTCTCGCTGCCCGCATGGTCCGGGGGAGCCGCCGGGTCGTCCTGTTTATCTCTATCCGGTATGACCTTGACAACGACCACGACCGTTAGCACGATCATACAGATCGCCTGTAGGGCGATCAAACCTTTCCACATCGCCGCCTTATTCATGTTCAGCCCTGATCCTCTCTATTAGTGAATCGGATCAGGCTTGGCTTGGTTCAGCAACGCCTGCAGATGATCACGGTCAAACGTGTACACTTCATTGCAGAAATGGCAGACGACTTCCGCCTTCTCATCGTCATCAATTAGTTGCTGCAGCTCCTGCTCACCTAGACTGAGCAGCGTGGCACCCACCCGTTCCTGGGAGCACTTGCAGGCAAATACGATCGGCAGCGTGTCCATGAACTTCACATCGCCGCCCGCTATGAATTCGAGCATCCCCTCCGGGGACTCGCCCTGATCGAGCAGGGAGGTTACAGGCGGCATCGCTGACAGGCGCTGCTCCAACTGCGTAATGTCCGCGTCGGTTAACCCGGGGAGCAACTGGATAATGAAACCGCCCGCCTGTATGACCGAGCCATCCGTATCGACAAGCACACCTAATCCGACAGCAGAGGGGGTCTGCTCGGAGGTGGCGAAGTAGTACGTAAAGTCCTCACCCAGCTCGCCCGAGACGAGCGGGATGCTGCCCCGATACGGATCGCGCAGGCCTAAATCCTTGATCACATGCAGGTAGCCTGTGCGACCCACCGCACCCGCCACATCGAGCTTGCCCTGCGCATTGCTAGCCAGATGAACATCGGGATGATCGACATAGCCGCGAACCTCGCCATCTGCATTGGCATCGACAACGATCTGCCCCAGCGGGCCGTCTCCCTTGACTTGAATCGTCAGCTTCTCCTTGCCCTTGAGCATCGCACCCATCATGGCTCCTGCCGCAGCCGTCCGGCCAAGCGCAGCCGTTGCTGTCGGCAATGTATTATGGCGTCTTCTCAATTCGTCCACCAGCTCCGTGCAGCGCACTGCGAACACGCGCACCTTGCCGCCAAGAGCGGTTCCGCGGACAAGATAATCCTTGCTGTTGCCCACTATAATCCCTCCTTCGTCGCACTATTGTCATTCTATATCTGCATGTGCAGCCTTAGGCGATGATCCGCACCAAGGCGCCTCTTCTTGATCAATCCTGGTTGCGCTCATAGATGAGACGCAGCCCCTCCAGGGTCAGCAGCGGATCAACCTGACGGATCGTCTCCGTCTCACTGGCGATGAGCTCAGCCAGCCCGCCCGTCGCCACGACGAAAGGCTTGACGTTAAATTCGCGTTCGATTCGCCGCACGATACCATCCACTTGACCCGCATAGCCAAATATAATGCCAGCCTGCATAGATGTAACGGGATTGCGACCGATGACGCTGCGCGGCTTCACAAGCTCGATGCGTGGCAGCTTGGCTGCGCGCTGGTACAGCGCCTCTGTAGAGATACCGATTCCTGGAAGGATCGCGCCGCCCAGATAATCTCCTGCCTCGTCAATGTAATCAAAGGTCGTCGCCGTACCAAAATCAACGACGATAAGCGGCTTGCCATATTTCTCAATGCCTGCTACCGCGTTCACGATTCGGTCAGCGCCTACCTCGCGCGGATTCTCATACCGTATGTTCAGGCCGGTCTTCACTCCAGGCCCGACTACGATCGGCGTCCGCTTGAGATAAATCTCGCATAGCTGCTCCAACGTCCGCATGAGCGGAGGTACGACGGAGGAGACGATGACTCCCTTCACCTCTCGAATGTCCAGGTGAGCGAATTGCAGCAGATTGTGAATCATAATGCCGTACTCATCCACCGTGGTCGAGCGATTGGTGCCCAGCCGCCAATGATGCAGCAGCTCCTGGCCGCGGTACACGCCCAGCACCATATTGGTATTGCCGACGTCCACAACAAGGATCATTGCTCCGCCCCGCCCTTCTTGCCATTCAGATCAAGGCTAATATCGAGCGATGGAAATGAATAGGTCAGCGCTCCCACAGAGATGACATCCACACCGCAATCGGCAATGCCGCCGATTGTCTCCAGATTGACGCCGCCCGAAGCTTCAATCACTACATGCGGCGCGCGGCCGCGAATCAGTTGCACCGCTTCGCGCATCCGCTCATTGGACATATTATCGAGCATGATAATGTCAGCTCCAGCCTCCAGCGCTTCCTCGATCTGAGCGATCGACTCCGTCTCCACCTCTATCTTCATCGTATGCGGAATACGTGCGCGCGACGCCTCAACAGCCTGGCGAATACCGCCTGCTCCTTTGATATGATTATCCTTAATCATCACCGCATCATACAGCCCGAAGCGGTGGTTCGCGCCGCCCCCGATACGCACCGCATACTTCTCCAGCATCCGGTGTCCAGGGGTCGTCTTGCGCGTATCCACCAACCGGACAGGCCGCTCCCCTACCTTTGCCTTATACTGGCGGGTGCGGGTGGCAATGCCTGACATCCGCTGGAGCAGGTTGAGTGCAAGCCGCTCGCCAGTGAGCAGGCTGTGCGTGCTCCCTTCCACCTCAGCCAGCACCGTTCCCTTCTCGACAGCTTCACCTTCCAGAACACGCCTGCGGAACTTCAATTCAGGATCAACGATGTGAAAAACCAGCTCTGCCACCGGCAGGCCGGCTATTACGCCATTCTCCTTCACATGAATAATAGCTGTCGACTGATGTCCGGGTGCAATCGTGCTCTCTGTCGTAATATCCCCCGAGCCGACATCCTCAGCCAGCCAGCTGCGAATCTGCTGTCGCAGCGATTCATTATAACTCCCCAACTCATGCATCCTGTATTCGCTCCTCTGTTACCCCGTATTCCCGGTGAAGGACAGTGTGCTTGCGCCATAACAGATCATCGCGCTCAGGGAAATCTTCCCTGTAATGCGCCCCCCGACTCTCCTCCCGCTCCAGCGCGGCCTGTGTCGTCAGCAGCGCACAAGTGAGCAGGTTGGCGAATTCATACTCCTCCCGCTTGGTCAATACGGTCTGAAAAATCGGCAGTTGTCGTTTCAACTCGGACAACCCTTTCATTAACCCGTTGGCATCTCTTCTCAGACCCGCATAACGAACCATAATTTTCTGCAGCTTCAGCCGTTTCTCAACGAAAGCCTGAATAGACGATGCGCTCCGCCATTCCTCCATCGGCTCGCGCTCCATCACCGCTGCGCAGCTCTCTGGTAGCTGCAGCTCGTTAATGCGCTGCACGATGCGTCTGCCGAATACGATCGCCTCCGACAGCGAATTGCTCGCCAGCCGATTAGCGCCGTGTACACCCGTCGAAGATACCTCGCCGCAGGCGAACAGACGCTTGACATTCGTCTCTCCATGCAGATCGGTCTTGACGCCTCCCATCATATAATGCGCCGCCGGAGCCACCGGAATCCAATCCGTCGTGAGATCCAGCCCATACGTTAAGCAAAATTCATAGATGTTCGGGAAACGATGCTTGACCATCTCCGCCGATTCATGGGTGACGTCCAGATAGACGAAGGTCGAACGTGTCGCTTCGATCTCGCTGACGATGGCTCGCGCGACGACATCGCGTGGCGCTAGCTCGAGCTGCTCATGGTATTTCTCCATGAAGCGCTCCCCTTTAATATTGCGAAGCACGGCGCCCTCGCCACGCACAGCCTCCGAGATCAGGAAGCGTGGAGCCCCCGGATAGCATAATGAAGTTGGATGAAATTGGATGAATTCCACATCCTGTATGTAGGCGCCTGCGCGATAAGCCATCGCGATACCATCGCCTGTTGCAACATCTGGATTGGTAGTATACCGGTACAACTGTCCGGCTCCGCCTGAGCAGAGCACAGTCGCCTTGCCGCGAACGAACAGCTTCTGTCCATCCGGCTTCTGTACCAGCGCACCACAGCATTCTCCATCTGTCGTGATGAGATCGATGACGAAGTGATCGTCCCATACCTCTATATTCGGATGCGTCTTCGCCTTCTCTGATAGCGCACGCACAATCTCGTACCCTGTCGCATCCCCGTTCGCATGCAGAATGCGGCGTTGGCTATGCGCGCCCTCCTTGGTCAAGGCGTATTCTCCGTCCTCCAGGTCGAACTGCGTTCCCATCTGGATCAGATCCTCGATGCCCTGCGGCCCCTCGTGCACCAGCACGCTTACTGCATCATGGCTGCATAATCCTGCTCCGGCAATCAGCGTATCCTGACGGTGATAAGCTGGAGAATCGTCCTCGGAGATGACCGCCGCAATTCCTCCCTGTGCATACCGGGTATTGCTGTCCATGACCGATTTTTTGGTAATCATAAGTACGTTATTATTTTCACTAGCTTGAATGGCAGTGAACAAGCCTGCGATTCCAGCCCCGATTACGATGACATCCTTCTCGACAACCGGCAGCTCATCCAGCGCAACGTCTACTAAATATCTGGGAATCATTCGCTTTCCTCCTACAAGGAAGTAGCGCATGCTACTTCACTTGCAGCATGCGCTCCAGGGATAGCCTTGCTTGGTTGGCAACATGAGGCGGAACATAGATCTGAGGCTGCATCGTCTCCAGACATTTCACGAGCTTCTTCAGATTATTGACCTTCATATTGGGACATACCAGGTACTTGGTTGCAAAATGGAAGGTCTTGTCCGGGCTGTCCTTGCGAAGCTGGTAGCCGGTACCGTCCTCTGTGCCAACGATAAATTCCTTGTTCGGGGATTCCTTGCAATATTTAATAATAGCAGTCGTGCTGCCGACAAAATCGCCCATCTCCACCACTTCGGGACGACACTCGGGGTGGACAACAAATTCCGCGTTCGGGTACTTGGCTTTCATCTCGACAACATCCTTGACGGTCAACATATCATGCGTGTTGCAGTAGCCTTCCCAGATAATCATCTTCTTGTCGGTCTTCTGCTGGACATAATGGCCCAGATTCTTGTCCGGCACCCAGATCACCTCGTCGCCCTCGACCGAGTTGACCACCTTGACTGCATTTGCAGACGTACAACAAATATCCGTCTCCGCCTTGATCTCAGCGGAAGAGTTAATATACGTCACAACGGTCGCATTCGGATGCTGTGCCTTCAGCTTGCGCAGTCCATCCACATTCACCATATCTGCCATCGGGCAACCGGCTCGCTCGTCCGGGATAATCACGGTCTTGTTCGGAGCCAGTATCTTGGCGCTCTCTCCCATAAAATGAACACCGCAAAATACGATCGTATCCGCATCCGTCTCGGCGGCCTTCTGGGCGAGCAGGAAGGAGTCTCCGCGAAAATCGGCAACCTCCTGAATTTCATCGCGCTGATAATAATGAGCCAGTATAATGGCGTTGCGTTCCTTCTTCAATTCCAGCAGACGTTCGCGCAGCTCGCGATTCTGCTGCTCCTTGCGTTCCAATGCCAATGCTTCCACGGCAAACCCTCTCCTTGTATGTCATCAGGCTGCGCCAAGGCGCTCTCCCTAGTGTAGCCAAAGCTTGACTATTTGATGAAGTTACACTTTAATTTACACAACGCAGACTACCCTGTCAACAAGCTTCAAAGCCCGCCACTACCGAATATGTTGCCCCTAGCTTGCTTAATCGTTCCGCTGCGTTGCCTTATAGCTGAATGCGTGTAATAAATTTCACAAGCGCGGCTTGCATACCGGTGTAGAATGACTGACGCCATTTAACGGGGCAAGGCTTGATTTCGCGTAGATTCAGGAAACCATATAGAGTGAACCTCACTCATAATCCCCTATAATCAAAAAAAGCTGCCCTCCAGTGAAGGGCAGCATCGTAACCAATTAAGCTTTATTGTTCTCTCCGTCATCGTCGCCTGGCTTCGATTCCGGGATGTCTCCATTAACAGGCGCCTCTTCATCCTTGCGGGTCTGGATGCGCACGGTAACGTCGCCCACCTCATCCACGATCGGCTCTGCATGGGACTCCTGCGGAGTCTCACCCTCCGTGCTTCCAGCCAGAGAGCCTGTATCGATCAGACGCTTGATCTGTTCGAATTCCAGTGTCTCCTCAGCCAGCAGCGTCTGAGCAATCAGATGGACTTCCTTGCTCTTCTCGTTCAGCAGTTCCTTGGCACGAGTGTAGCAGTCATTAATAATCGCCTGCATCTCCTGATCGATCTCATAGGCAATAGCGTCAGAATAGTTCTGCTCATGACCCAGATCACGACCCAGGAATACCTGTCCTTGCGAGTTGCCGAACTGCATCGGTCCGAGCTTGTCGCTCATCCCATACTCCATAATCATCGAGCGGACGATACCGGTCGCTTGCTTGAAGTCGCTGTAAGCGCCCGTACCAATCTCACCGATGAACAGCTCCTCTGCAACGCGGCCGCCGAGCAAGCCGGTGACTTTGTCCAGAAGCTCCTGCTTGGTGACCAGCATCCGATCTTCCTTAGGCAACATAATGACATATCCGCCTGCGCGTCCGCGCGGGATGATCGTTACCTTGTGTACCGCATCGGCATGCTCCAGGAAGTAGCCGATAATCGTGTGGCCCGCTTCATGATAAGCGACAATCCGCTTCTCGCGATCACTGATGACACGGCTCTTCTTCTCGGTACCGACGATGACGCGGTCAATCGCCTCATCCATCTCGTTCATCGCGATGTCCTTCTTGTTGCGCCGTGCTGCAAGCAACGCCGCTTCATTCAACAGGTTCTCCAGGTCTGCGCCTGTAAAGCCTGTGGTACGCTTCGCAATGACCTCAAGCTTAACATCCTTGGCCAGCGGCTTATTGCGCGCATGTACCTTCAGTACAGCCTCGCGACCCTTCACATCCGGGCGATCCACCGTAATCTGACGGTCGAAGCGTCCCGGACGCAGCAATGCCGGGTCAAGAATGTCCGGACGGTTCGTAGCTGCGATAATGATGATGCCTTCGTTCGCGCCGAAGCCATCCATCTCGACGAGCAATTGGTTCAGCGTCTGCTCGCGCTCGTCATGACCGCCGCCAAGACCCGCGCCGCGTTGACGTCCGACGGCATCGATCTCGTCGATAAAGATAATACATGGCGCATTCTTCTTCGCATTCTCGAACAGGTCGCGAACGCGGGATGCACCGACACCGACGAACATCTCGACGAAGTCCGAACCGGAGATGCTGAAGAATGGAACGCCTGCCTCGCCTGCAACCGCACGGGCAAGCAGCGTTTTACCAGTACCCGGAGGCCCGTTCAACAGCACGCCCTTAGGGATACGGGCGCCGACGGCGGCAAACTTGCGAGGGTCCTTCAGGAAGTCGACCACTTCAACGAGCTCCTGCTTCTCCTCATCCGCCCCTGCGACGTCTTCAAAGGTAACCCGCTTCTTCTCCTCATTATACAGGCGTGCACGACTCTTGCCGAAGTTCATGACCTTGCCGCCGCCACCCTGAGCTTGATTGATCAAGAAGAAGAACAGGATGAAAATAATCACAAACGGAACAATGGACGTAAGAAACGTCAGCCAGAAGCTTTGGCCTTCCATCGGATCAAACTTGTATTCTACATTGTTGCTGATTGCCAGATCATTAACTTCCTTCAGCGCGAACTCTTCCACATTAATGCGGGAATAGAACTGGTCTGAAGCAGTATTGGCTGGCTTGGTGCGAAAGGTCCCCTTAGCGTAGTACGTGTATTTGTCGAACTTCAATGTGAGCGTCGCAACGTTGTTACTCACCATCTGTTGCCGAAACTGGTCATATCTTAGCTCGACGGCGGTATCGCCGGAACTGCTTATTGCCTGGACAATACCCACGGTCACTAAAAAGATGATCAAATAAAACCCCGTGTTACGGATGATCCGATTCATCCCTTACCTCCTCTCAAGACGCTTTAAGTATTTTACCATAGCATGACATTCCATCTCAATAGAACGCATGGAGGATGGGCATGTACGGCGGTTAGTTATCATGATTTTGCATAGACTTCCGGTTTAAGTACGCCAATAAAAGGCAAATTGCGGTATTTCTCCGCAAAATCGAGTCCATAGCCAACCACAAACTCATCTGGCAGGCTAAAGCCCGTATAGTCGGCTTCCAGATCAACGGTACGCCGAGTCGGCTTATCGAACAGGGTGACGACCGTGACTGACTTGGAGTTGCGGCGCTCCAGCACATCAATCAGATAGCTGAGGGTCAATCCGCTGTCGATGATGTCTTCCACAATAAGGACATCTCTTCCTTCCACTGATACGTCAAGGTCCTTAATAATTTTGACAACACCGGACGACTTGGTGGATTGTCCATAGCTGGAGATGGCCATGAAATCGATCTCCAACGGAACTGTAATGGTCTTCACCAGATCCGCCATAAAAATAAACGCGCCTTTGAGGACGCAAATGACGAGCGGATTACGTCCCTCGAAATCTCGGCTTAGCGTTTCTCCAAGCTCCTTGATTTTGTCTTGAATCTGCCCGGCATCATATAATATCTCCTGTATATCGTCCAACAATGCTGCGACCTCCTGTTTCATAATAGCTTAATCCAACTTATGTGCAAAATCAGATGTACATTCGAGCGGCAGGCAAATTAACGATCCTGCTCCAGAGGCGTCTTCTCAAGCCGAATGCGCAATACCTTGGAGGTCTGTCTCCCTGCAAGGGCGTGCGGAGAACGACGCAAATCGGGAATCCATAGTATGATACCATTAGCATCGCATAGAATCGGAGCGGTCTCCCGCTTGTAGCGCGGCCACTTTGCGTCCACGAACATATCTTGCACTTTTTTTGTGCCGTTTAGTCCCAACACCTCCATGCGATCCCCTGGTCGCCGACTGCGTACAACAAGCGGGAAGGCAACTGCCTCCAGATCGAACCACGCTTCAGCCCGCGAGGTAGGTCCACCTGGCAGTCCCTGCTTGGCTTGATGCAGCACATCCAGCACTAGCCTCTCTCCCGTCTCTGCAATCATCAAGCTGCCAGCATCGGCAGACAACGGATATGCATAAGGAGCCGAAGGCTCTTGATGACTGTCCTTCCGCCAGATTAATACTCCGTAATCAACAGCAAAACGGACGCCTCCACCCGCATCCAGATTGCCGCCTGCGGCAGCGCCTTGTGCGGCAGCTTCACGAATAGCCTCGATACGATCATATGAAATGGCGTCATTTTCCTTAACAAGATAGTTTAATATTAGTTTAATCAATCTCCTTTGTAAAGCAACATGAAGCTCCAGCAGCGATTGCCGATCCATCATCGCAGCATGGGGCTCCAGCTTCACCTTCTCCGTCATAATGGCTGCGGTCTGGTGTTCAATGTAATTATCATCCTCGCGCGCCATATCGGCGAGCCGCAGGAGCGAGCCAGACAGCCGCGGATTGATCTGCTCCAGATACGGGAGTACCTCCAGCCGGATCTGGTTGCGGAAGTAATGGCGCTTCTCATTGCTGCTGTCTATACAATAAGGCAACTGGTAATGATTGCAGTAAGCAATAAGCTCTGCCTTGGTAATACGCAACAGAGGGCGAATAAGTTCCACGTTATTTTCCTTACGCTTGACGGGCATGCCTGCCAAGCCTCCGGGCCCTGTCCCGCGAATGACCCGCATCAGCACCGTCTCCGCCTGATCATCCGCATGGTGACCGAGCGCGATTCGCTGGGCCAAGCTGGCGGCAGCGGCCTCATGCAGATACGCATAGCGCTGCTCGCGGGCGGCGGCTTGTGCGTTCATCCCTGTACGCGCTATGTATTGCGGAAGGTTCAGCTCTGCCACATGAAGCGGTATGCCCAGCTCTGCGCACCATGCCTCGACCATCTGCCGCTCCTGTGCAGACTCCTCTGCCCGAAAGCCATGATTCACATGGGCCGCGGCCAGGGTGATTCCCTCCTTGCGGGCCATCATCCAGAGCAGATGGAGCAGAGCGGTCGAGTCGGGCCCCCCGGACAGTGCGACGATGATGGTATCGCCCGCCTTCCATAGTCCTTCCTCACGCGCCGCGCTACGGACTCGGTCCGCCAATTCCATCATGGTTCCATCCCTCTCTCTATATGTAGTATCGATAGCATTGCAGCCCCTGATGCAAGCGAGTGAACCGCCGGGATGATCCAGCTTGCCGTTCGCCCGCCGACTAGCAGAAGTCGGCTGGGGAAGTTCGACCGGAGCTGCACCGCTGACTGCCCGCCTAGAAATCCGCTCATAGCTGGATATACCAGATGGCGGCGGTGGCGGCAGCAATAGCCGAAGCGACAAAAGCCCCTCCCAGCCAGCGCATGGAAGAACGCTGACGCTGGAATGAGCTTCTGCTGCGATGCTGCGCCGACCAGGCGGAGGCTGCCTCTTGAGCGCTCTCAAATTCTCCCTTCAGCGCCTGCTGAAACCATAGCTTGAACGGACGCATGAGCATGCTCTCCGCCACCAATGCCAGCAGTGCATCCACAGAGCGGCGGCGTTCCTGAGCCAATCCCTTGAGCTTGGCCCCCTCTGCAGCCTGGATGAGCAGCACCGCAAGCGAGAACAGATCGTAGCTTGGATCGGCGCGCCGCGAGCCTGCCGACCAGTAGCCGCGATCATACAGCTCGGTGAATTGCCGCACACTCTTGCCCATCGCAGTGACGCCACCATAGTCAATCAGGTGCACCCGCCCATAGCTCGCGATGAGTACGTTCTCCAGCTTCAGGTCGCCAAATACCCATCCCTCCTCATGCAGCTCCCCAAGCTGCCGCAGCAGGTTCAGTCCAATGAGCGCGTACCAATCCGAGCCTTCGCGATGGAGATAATCGGTCAATATTCTTCCTTGGATATACTGCATCATGTAGAAGCAATAATCGCGGCCGGATGCATGCGTGAAGTCATCGACCTGTACCAGGAACGACTCGGAGCCGCTCCGCGTCCGTCCGTATATCGCCCGCAGCACATTAATTTCAGATTGCAGGTCAGCTGCATCGGCACCGATCTTCAGCGCGTAGTGCCGACTGCCGTGCCTCACCAGGTAGACCTGTCCATTCGCGCCTTCCCCCAGCAGCCGCTCAATCTCATAGCGTCCACCATGCCATTTGCCATGCAGTACCGTGCCGGCGGCCAACTGCAGCTTAACCGACCCGTCCACTTCTTCGTCCATCCGTTTCATCATTCTTCCCTCTACCATAATCATCTTTGCGGTAAAAATCAATGACTTCCATCAAGGCCGGCCCTGTTGGCGTCGTGCCCTGCATCTGCAGCCTGGAGAATAGCGACGGAATATCCTTGAGGCTGCGCGTCCAGCCCAGATCCAGCGCACTGTCTTCTCCGCTACGCCCCCCTGGGAAATGGAACACGCACAGCTCGCTGTCGCCTTGCCGGGACTGCAGGCTGAGCATCAAGTCCTTGATCGCCTCCTCTACGGCCTGAAGCTTTGACTTCATGCTGGCGCTGGCGTCGATGAGCAGCGCCACACGCAAGGGTGCACTCTCTCCTAACTCATCCATCACCCTCACCACTTCGCCCCGCTTATCGGGAGGCAGAGCCTCCAGCGAGCCGTCGCCCAGCACATGCTTCAGTTCCTTGTGAACAGCGCTCTGAATCGTATGCATGACCGTCTTGCGCGTCATCATCTGTACGGTACGCGCCAGCTCCTTCGTATGTACAAGGCGGCTTAATCCACCGCCCGCCTTGGCAATCTCATTAATCTCGGTTGCGCCCGATTCTCCCAGATCGCCCTGGTCGAGCACACCTACCACATTCACTGTGATCCCCTCCGCATAGGCATGCGCGGCGGCAGTCACCGGATTCATTCCGACATTGGAGCAGCCATCTGTAATTAATAAAATCTGCTTCACATCTTCTCCTCCTCACAGTACCAATCTATGACTCGCACTCTATCAGTATTGCCGAATGCAGAGCGATGTAAACGGTCGTAGCCGTGTTTGGCTGCAGCTCGAACACAAGCTGGGGAGAAGAAGAGAAGAAATGGGGAGGCTTGGAGGAGGGATCGCACCGATAGACTCATAGAAGCCAGACAGAGCGCAAGGCAGGCATTGCATCTGCGCCGGGTGTATGTCGATCCTCCTCCTCTACCCGTGCTATGCAATAACCTGCCCCTGACTGTCAACTGACGGTTCGCGGTCGTTCGATGCGTGATAATCCCGGCCAGCGGAAGGTGGCCCACTCCGGCTGATGCTTCTCGATCCGGGCAACCACCACCGTCATATCATCGATAATCTCGCCCTCATGATGGCGAACGACCGTCTCCAGCAGCCGTTCTGCGATTTCCTGTGGCTGCTCGTCTTCAATTTCCTGGATGACGCGCTTCATCCATATTTCCTTGTTCACTGCATGTCCCGGCGCATCATAGATGCCATCGGTCATCATAATGAGCGTATCGCCAGGCTGCAGCTGCACCCGGATCAGATCCACATCGATTTCCTGCAGGATGCCGACGGGAAGATTGTTCGCCGTGACCATAATGACCTCATTGCCACGCTTGATGAAGCTCGGTGTGGAGCCGATCTTCAAGAAGGTGGTCTTCGCCGTGTACATGTCGATTAACGCCACATCGACTGTGGCATACATCTCATCGGACGAACGAAGCAGCAGCACGGAATTGACCGATTTGATCGCTAGCTTCTCGTCCATGCCTGATTGGAGCAGTTGCTGCAATATCGACAGCGCCGTGCTGCTCTCCAGCCGCGCTCGCTCGCCATTGCCCATGCCGTCGCTGATCGCCACGGCGAACTTCCCATTGCCCAGCTCCACTGTGCTGAAGCTGTCGCCGGATAGCAGATCGCCGCCCTTGGCTGCTCCGGCGATCCCCGTGTCTACCTCGTATTCCTTCGCTGAACCAAACTGTACAGTGGCCGGGTGGCCGCTCTGCTCGGGATAGCGCTCGGTCTTGACCGCAATGTGCTCACCGAGAATATCACTTAGCAGCGGGGCAATAATCTTGCGGCATTCATCATAGCCCTTGCCAAATGTATGGGCAACCTCAATCTCCACGTTACCCTCCTCCAACGATATAATATCCACGCTCTGAATGGAGAGGCCCAGCCCCTCCAGCGCCTCCCGGATCTGCTCCTCCTGCAGATACAGCTCCTGTCCCTCCCGCTTAATCTCCTTCGCCAGATCCTCCATCACCTGCGAGACGCCCTGCAATTGCTCCGCCACCAACTGGCGGGCATCCTGGAGCTGCTTGCGATAGTGTTGATCATGCCGGTGCAGCTCATATTGCTGCTGCATGACATTCAGCACCTGCTTTGGGCGAACACAGTGTGAAGACCACTCGCGCGGCACCTCCTTCACACCAGGACGGCGCCCCTCCTCGATCGTATGCATCATATCGGTCATCAGACGGTACGTCTGATAGAACTTCCCCTCCCAGCATAAGTTCTTGCGGTGACAGCTACTGCATGTCTTCTCGGCCACGGCGTTCATAAAATGTGTAATCTCCTCGTCCTTCTTCTTCTCCGCATCCTCCAATGTCGGCGCAAGCGGCCCAAAGCTGCGCGCAAGCTGGCGAAACACCTCAGAGAATTGTGTCACACGATGAGCGGTCACATCGCGTACCCGTTTGGCATATTCATGCTGGGATTTCGTATGCTCCGTCGTCCCTGGCACATACCGGGCAATCGTTCGCAGGACGCCTCGGGGCGTACAGAGAAACAGCAGCGCAGCGGCGGCGGATTCCCAGGTTGAGGCGAGAATATCGGTTTGATTTCCAATATATATGGATAGTATAGAAGTACCAAGCAGCATGCCGAACGCTACCGCTGATTTGCCTCCATCACGCAGTAAGCCAGCCAGCAGACCAGCAAACGCAAGCAAGCTCATCTGCACGATCGCGCCCATATCCGCCAGGCTCAAGATGAGACCTGCGATTACGCCTACCGAAGCGCCCATAGGCGCTCCACCGATCAACGCAAACACCAGCAGCAAATAGCGCGACATAATATGCTCGATAGACATTCCGTACATCATCCAGCCGACAGCTCCTGTCATAATGGAAGCCAGCATGATCATCAGGCATATAATTTCCTCTGTCTTCAAAGAATTGGAACGTTTGGTCATCGTTAAGACGGGAACCGCCTGAATGAAGACGAGTGTCAGCACAAAGCTTAGCCCTGCCTCTACGCCGACCATCATCAGCTCATACCATCCAAGAACGTCATGTATGACCACATTGAACAGACGCACGAGCATGATGGAGATGAAGACGAGCAGCGGGGCATAGTTCAGCTCGGCACGTTCATACGCTTCCAGCCCTTTGACGATTAAAAAGAACACCGCAAGCTGAAGCGCGATCCATAATGGCGCTGGAGAGGCAGCAAGCCAACTGCCGGCAACCAATGCGATAGCAACCAGACGGTAGGCATCTCGACGTAAGAAGTAGATAACAGCGAAGTAAGCGATGGCAAAAGGGGACAGGGATTCCAATATGATGGCGCGCCCCAGCAAAAATCCGATCGCCGTCAGCAGCAGCGTCCATCGTTTGGCTGCAATCATTTGCACCCAGCGGAGCGTTCCCACCCAATCCAGAGCTCTCTTTATTGCCGCATGCAGCGCACCCTCACGTTTTGCGCCGGGCATCCATACCAGGTTATGCTTGTCCATAAATTTGGCACCACCATTCCGTGTTTTTGAAATGAAAGATTACAAGCCGCAGGCTGCTTCCGTTTGCGCTTTCTGCACGCGAAACGGTGAAGCACCCTTTCAGGCTGCTGCTTCCGTTTGCGCTTTCTGCACGCGAAACGGTGAAGCACCTTTCAGGCTGCTGCTTCCGTTTGCGCTTTCTGCACGCGAAACGGTGAAGCACCCTTTCAGAGTTGCTGCTTCCGTTTGCGCTTTTGTGAATCTAATTATAGGAGTCAGCCATTATGAAGTTTGTCATAACCCGTAGCTCGTCCAAAAGTTTTTTCCGACAAGGGAACGACGGGCCGCAGAGCATGACGAATTCCATGTCAGACCCAGCAGGGGCAAGGGATTGCCGTATCCAGCACGTAGCTGGAAGCGGCTGCGCCTTCTACAAAAAACGTGGCGCTGTATGAAGGGGACATTGCGAGTTGGCGTCCGATACTGTCGGAGGAGAAGGATACGTCAGGGAAAGTTTGTGGTCTATTTATAAATTGACGCATTATGCTTGCGCGGCCGCACGAACCTGGTCGCCATCCAGCACATTTCTGCTCTCATGCTCCATTGCTACAAGGTATAACATCATATGCTGTCGTGATTCGCGAATGACAGAGGCCTCAGGCACAACTGCTCATGAAACAACAAAAAAGCAGAACCGAATACGGTTCTGCTGTATGATCCTTATTAGACTCGCTTAGCTCCACGGCCTCCGCGCTTGGATTCCGTGCTTTTCTTCAGGGAAGAGATGCGCTCCTCGCTATCCTTCAAGAATCGCGACATTTTATCCTCGAATGAAGGTTTGCCGTAAGACGGTTTGCCTGCGCCTGACTTAAACGGACGTCCGCCACGGTCTCCGCCTCCACCACGTGGAAAACGGTCTCCACCTCCGCCAGTGCGCTCGCGCGGTGGCGGCGGCTGGTGTCCCTCCGGACGATCAATCGCCTGTTTAATGGAAAGTCCGATCTTTCCGTCTTTGTCCACGTTGATCACTTTTACCTTGACAACATCGTCAATCTTAAGATGATCTTTGACGTCCTTGACGTAATTATCGGCAATTTCCGAAATGTGAACGAGCCCAGTGACACCTCCTGACAAATCGACGAATGCCCCGAAATGCGTTATGCCTGTCACTTTGCCCTCTAATTTGGCTCCCACTTCAATTGCCATAGAATAAAATGTTCCTCCCTAAAAGTTTTGCGAAGCAGGCGTTAACGACTGCTGTCTCTTATATTATAACAGCGGACGCCACGCAGTGGAATAGATGCTTTAACTGAAAGTGATGAAATATTGGGGGCAGACAGAGGAAACACCCGAGCAATCAGCCCGAATGGCACCGATATTCCTGACATTACCAAAAATTACTGCCAACCTCCATTACGGTGATTATAACCGAATCGCCAAAGCAAGGTCAACTGACAGCCGCGTAAATGACGCCAATTATGGGCCTGATACCTGGATTTGTTGCTCACCTGGCATGATCATTCCATATTCCTTGCGTGCCAGCTCCTTAATATATTCAGGATCTGTCAGCATGTTCACGCGATGCTGCAGTTGATCCTGCGCTTGCTTGATTTCATCGAGTTTATGTTGAGCAGCAAGATAACGCTCCTGCGTCTTGTCCTTGCTGTATCCTTGATTGATCATCGTATAGATGGCCCAGCTCATGAATAGAACCACAAAGACCAGCCACAACTTCAATCGCCGCTTGGAGCCTTCATATCCAGTTGTCTTGGCCTTGACCGTTGCGCTTGTCCTCATGCATCTAATCCTCCCTGAACCAAGATTTCCAAAGCGTCTTGCATCGTGCCCACCCGCGAATGAAGCGCCCCGCAAGATCAAGACGCCGCCACCATGGTTCGATTCTCCGCCATATCGGCCGAATCGCCGGTCTGAGGAGCCAGCATAACAACAGCCAGAATGGGCGAAGCAGTTGGCCGATCAGCTTGATCGTGAATAGCGACAGTGCCACCGCGAATCCAAGCAGCACTCTGGCCAGCTTGTACAGCAGCAGCAGCGGCCGAATGACCAGTAGCTGGAAGCAGCGAATAAGAAACCGAAACAGTTTGTGTAATGTTTCTATTAACCATACCACAAAAGAGATGACTGTTGAACTGAACAGCCAAAAATAGAACCCAGTACCTATTAGGAGTCCTAGAAATACGTAGATTCGTACTTCCCCGTCATTCTTCGCCAGCAATACACGAAAAATGAGGAGCGTTGCCACCAACCAGTATAACAAATCCATAATAGGAATCCAGATTCGGCCGATATGGAGTCGATTCGACACGACCCGGTAGCTGTCAAAGGCGATTCCCATACCTATGCCGGACAGCAGCATCATGGCCAACGTCTCGAACTGCACGCTCAGATTCACTTGAACAGCTTTCCGAACAACCCTTTTGTTTTGGTGCCTGCCCCTTGCCCGTCCAGATAGGCGAGCGAATGGACAAGACCCTCGATGGCAACGAGCCCCTGCTCCAGGTTCAGATGCTTGATATGCAGGTTCTGCCCCTTGATCGCCAGAAAGCCGAAGTCGGTATCAAGCAGAAACTCTTCGTTGTCAAAGCTCTCGACATTGCTGACGCCCGAGATTTCCAGCAGCTTGCGGTTGAACAGCTTCAGCTCCTGTTGCCGCTTGTTCTTGGCTTGGTCATTCATAGCTTGGTCCCCCCCTTCCACCATTAGCTTATGATGGAGGGACAGGGCTTAGAACACCCAGAGAGCCAAACAAAAGAGCCGACCCGCAGGGCCGACTCCATAATAACTGCAATAAACTACCAATCTAGCGGATTAGTGCGCGGGATCGCTTCTTCAGCAAGCATCGTATAGAGCTGCTCAGCCTCATCCTTCCGCGTCGATTCCGCCAGACGTTCAATACGCACGGTGACAATCTTTTGCCCGAATTGAATTTTCAGCTCGTCACCGGGCTTGACTGTGCTGCTAGGCTTGGCTTCACGACCATTAATCCACACGCGCCCCTGCTCCGAGACATCCTTGGCAACAGTGCGGCGTTTGATAATGCGCGAAACCTTCAAAAATTTATCGAGACGCATGTCCTACTTTACAGCTTCTTTTAATTTGTTACCGGCTTTGAACGCGGGCACGTTGGATTCCGGAATCTCGATGGTGGTGCCAGTCTGCGGGTTGCGTCCTACACGGCCGCTGCGCTTGCGAGTTTCAAATGTGCCAAAGCCAATCAATTGAACTTTGTCGCCGCTGGACAGCGCATCGGTCACTTCGCCCAGAAAACCATTGAGCACCGTTTCGACGTCACGTTTGGACAGCCCGCTTTTCTCCGCGATATTGTTGATCAGATCCGTTTTATTCATATTGTTTTCCTCCTATTAATTAAATCAATATATGGCTGCTCTTGGCGGCCTCTAGTAAGATTAACGCGAAGATGTTACCTGAAGGATACTATTCTTCCCTATGGGAAGAAAATCCTGCACATGGCCTAACTTTTAAAAAAATATAAGCTTGTATGACGCGCTGTACCTCTCAAAGCTGTGCCAAGGCTCATCTTCTCATAACAGTATGCGCGATTTTGCGCGCAGAGTCAAAGCCAGTCTCTATATTTGCTCTCAGCCGTCCTCCCGAAGCCGCTTCGCCTCCTCCCACCATTGATCCATTTCTATTAGATCAGTCTGGTCAAAAGTTTTGCCGTTTATACGAAGCTGCTCCTCAATATACGAGAATCGGCGTATAAATTTGCGATTGGTGCGCTCCAGCGCCTCCTCCGGGTCCGCATCCACAAATCGGGATAGATTGACTGCCGCGAACAGCAGATCGCCCAGCTCGCCCGCTGTCTTCTCCGAGTCGCCCGAAGCCGCCGCCTCACGCAGCTCTGCCAGCTCCTCCTGTGCCTTGGCGAACACATCATCGATCTGATCCCAGTCGAATCCGACCTTGGAGGCTTTCTTCTGCAGCTTGTACGCCCGCATAAGCGCCGGCATCGGCGGTACGCCGTCCAGCACGGAATCACGCCGCTCGCGCCCCTTCCTCGCCTTCTCCTCCGCCTTCATCTGCTCCCAGTTCACCAATGCTTCCTCTGCATTATCAGCCCCCATGCTGCCGAATACATGCGGGTGGCGGAAGATCAGCTTCTCATTCAGCTCCTCGATGACATCATAGACGGAGAAGCTGCCGAGCTCCTCTTCCATCTGGCTGTGAAGCATAATCTGCAGCAGCACATCGCCGAATTCCTCGCGCATGCCGTCAGGATCATCATTGTCGAGCGCCTCAATCGCTTCATAGGTTTCCTCGATAAAATTTTTGCGGATGGACTGATGCGTCTGCTCGCGATCCCACGGACAGCCTTCCGGGCTTCGCAGTATCTGCACAATCTCATGCAGTCTATCGAATGAGCGGCCGCGAAGCCCAGCATCACTGCTCGCAGCGACCCAGATCAGCGACAGGTTCCCATAGCCCTGCACCCGGTCAAGCTCATACAGCGGTACCGTCACCATCTGTTCTTCGCCAGGCACGCCCAGCGCGTGTCCGATGACGACCGGATAATCATCCGGGTAGACCTCCATCAGCGTTAGCTTCACCTCAGAGGCCGTATAGGTATCGTACACCTGCCCGATCAACGTATGGAGACCGGGCTGGAGCTGGGATGCCTTCATCGAGCTGGCATCGAGCAGTTGGAAGCCCTCGATCGGGTCGAAGCCCAGCGAGATGAACGCCTGGTCAAGAAAGCTCTGCCCTCCGGCAATCTCCAGCCGCACGCCGCGCTCGGCGCAGCGCTCCCGCAGTAGCTGCACCGTGCGCTCGGCGACCATCGGATGCCCCGGCACGGCATACAGGATGCCCTCCGGTTGTCCTGCTCCGACACCTGCTGCCTGTCTGGCCTGGTTCACAGCCAGCTCCAGCAGCTCCTCCGTGATGGCCTCGTATACGTCTGGAAATGATTCCTGTTGCTCATATATGTAATCAAAGGTACGGTACGCCAATCCTTCCTCCTGCAGCAGGCGAAGCATCGGGTGCTCCCCGGTGCGCACATAGCGCTCCTTCATTCGCTGCAGTCTGCGCCATACGCCCAGACTGAGCTGGTCGGCGTCACCGGAGCCCAGCCCGACAATTGTGATGAACGGTTCCATCGCTTCATCTCCCTCTCTTATTCTTCGCGCCGCAGCAGACGCATGCGGCGCAGCAGCCCGGCGAGCTTCTCGCCGCCGGGCAGCGCGCGCACCTCGCGCGCGCTGAGGCCGCCGCCTGCGATCAGCGCGGCGGCGAATACAGCGGCGCCGACGGCTACGCCCGTCAGCGCCAATATGGCCGCTGCGATGCGCAGCGGCAGCTCTCCGAGCAGCTCGTGATACGCGCGCTCGACGAGCCATAGCGCCGCGGCCATGCACGCGAGCGCCCCCAGTGTGCCCGCCACGTAGATGCGGGCGGGCAGATGCGCCTTGGCGGCGCGCACCGCCGCCACAGCGCCGGGCAGAGCCGCGGCGCTGAGCGCTAGCACGCCGGCATAGGCGGCGCCCTCGATGCCGTAAGCCGGCACGAGCACGGCATTGAGCAGCGCCTTAAGCAGCGCGGCCACGAGCAGCAGCAGCGCGGGCAGGCGCACGCGGCCCAGCCCTTGCAGCAGCGCTGCGGTGACAGCGTTGAGCGCGCCGGCAAGCGCGGTGGCGCTCACCCACGCGAAGGCCACAGTGGCCTGGCTGTCGGCGTAGAGCAGGACATTGATCGGCTCCGCCAGCCAGACGAGGCCGACTGTCGCTGCCGCGCCAAGCCACCAGGTCAGGCGCAGCATCAGCTCCGCCTGGACAGCCGCTGCGCGCAGATCCTGGCGCTGCCGCGCCGCAGCGAGCGCCGGGACGAGCGCCGCCGCTGCGCTGCCCGCCACCATAACGACCAGCTGCACGAGCGGCTGGCCGCGGCTATACAGGCCGAACTGGGTCATCAGTTCGGCCCCGCTCGCCCCGGCGCGGGCGAGCAGGCGCGGCACCGTGATGGCGTCGACGATGCCCGCGATTGGCACCGCCAGCGAGCCGATCGCCACTGGTGCAGCCAGCAGCGCGAGGCGGCGCATCTCCGCCAGCAGCGGCTGGGCGCGCAGGCGGCGCAGCAGGCGGCCGCCCTGTGGCAGAGCCGCTGCCGGCAGGGCGGCTGCGCTCGGCTGCGCTGTGCCTGGCTGGGCGGCGATGCCATGGTCGCCTGCCTGCACGCCAGGCTCACCCGCGGCGGCTGCACTGTGCTGGCGGGCCGCCAGTGGCGAAGGCTCCGAGGGCAATGCCCCTCTCTGCCTGCCATACTCCGCGCCGCGCGTGATGGCAGCCCGGGCTTCCTGGCCGCTCGCGTCGGCCGCGCGTCCCGCTCCCCGCCGGGCTGCTCCGCCAGCAGGCCACGCGGACCCCGGCCCAGTACCGCGCGCCCACATCAACAGAACGACCAGCCCGGCGACTCCACCCACGGCGCTGCCCGCCATAGCTCCCGCAGCAATCCCGCTCTCCGACCAGCCAGCGCTTAGGCCGAGCAGGAGCATGCCGACGATCACCGCTACCCGCAACGATTGCTCCGCGATCTGGGATACAGCAGAGGGCAGCATCTGCTGCTGTCCCTGATAGTAGCCACGCAGCGCACCGACCGCTGGGACGAACCACAAGCCGAGCGAGGCCATTCGGATCGCCCAGAGCGTATCTGGATCGCCCAGCCAATGCGAGACGTCCCCGGACAACCACCACATCAGGCCACAGCCGAGCAGACCTCCACAAGCAAGCAACAGCAATCCGGCATGGAGCACGCGGCGCATCCCTTCTTGATCCTCTGCTTCATGATGTCTGGCAATCATCAAGGAGACCGCCACAGGGATTCCGGCTGTGGACAGATACAGCAACAACTGATAGATCGGATAGACCGCGTTATAGATGCCGAATACCCGGTCGCCTGCCAGGTTTTGGAGCGGGATTTTCTGCAGCGTGCCCAGCACCTTGCTGAGCAGCGCCGCACCGCCGAGCAATGCCGCCCCTCGCAGCCACTGGCTGCTCTTACTGCCCGCTTCGCGTTGAGCGCTTGCGGCGGCTGGCTCCTGTTGTTCCCCGCCGGGGTTCATCCCTGGAATCCCATCCTGATTGTGCTGGTCGGGACGCTTTAATCGATTGTTTGTGCTCATTGCTTCCGCAGCACCTGCCTATCTGCAGCACTGGAGTCCAATTGCCGCTTACTCAACTATCCGGCTTCACATTTCTCCATTATACTGCATAACCGCCTGGCACGCTTCTCTGTCTCTTCAGACTGTACTCCACCTGCAACCCCTTCATCGCACGATCAAATAAGACTTATTACCTAGTCCTTTAGACTCACAATGAATCCCTTGTCGCACAGCACAATCTTTAGGGAACCGTCCGCTTGGATCATGTCGCCCGCTATGGAGCTCGTCCTCCTGAGCCGCAATACACCGCGGTCGTTGCCCCGGCTTAATGCGTCCCCTCCTCCGTCAACAACATCATTGCATGCCAAAAAGCTTCCTCAGCTTGGTGGTCCGTTCTAGCACCTCCCCGCTGTGGAAGCTTTCATGCTTCAACCTATCTAGAGCAGTACTACTGCTCCATCTGCTTTGCAAGAAAACCGGCAGCCGTCTCCGCCATTTTTACTTCCATCTCGCCCATTTTCACGGACTCATCCTTACTGACCATCACTACCGTACCGATCGGGTCGCCGCTTGCTACGATAGGCGCAGCCACAAGAGAGGTGTACGTCTCGCTGAAATCCTTCACCAGCTCTTGAGTTGTGCTGCCCGCCTCAAGCACTGTCCTGCGATTCTCCATGCAATTCTCCAGCAATTGCCCGATCTGCTTGTCCAGATATTCCTTCTTGGAAGCACCGGCCAACGTAATGATCGAATCCCTGTCGGAAATCATGGTAATATGGTTGGTACTCTCGAATAGCGACTCGGCGTATTCCTTCGCAAAATCCCCCAGTTCACCAATTGGAGAATACTTCTTCAGAATAACCTCTCCATCACGATCCACAAAAATTTCAAGCGGGTCGCCTTCACGGATGCGCAGCGTCCGGCGGATTTCCTTGGGAATGACCACTCGGCCGAGATCATCGATACGACGAACGATTCCTGTTGCTTTCATTTCATGTTGCCCCACTTTCGCCAAAAATTTGTATTCCGCTGATAAGACAAGCCAGATAGACACCTACAAGAGGCGACCCTCTGTGCAGCCAGGCTTAGCTTGAATCGGCTCAGCTCCAGATGGTGCAGGGAGACATAAGAAGCATGTCCAATGACCTATCCAGCTCAGCCCGGTGAATTCTTTTCGAATCTGACCATAGTATTCATCCCCTCCCAATATCTTATACATGTCCATAATTAAATGGCGAAATGGCTGGCCAGAAACTTGTTCAGGTATTTCTTCTTCTAAAGAGCAGATTGGTGAGAGTACCGAAAACAGCACTCACGCAGACGGAGGCCAATAATATTTTTCCAATAATTAAAATGATGGATTGGCCCGACCCACTTGTTACATTTACAGCTAAACCTAAAAAGGCAACAATGAAGAAGAGGATATAATCCTTTTTTCTGAGATTCCCCACAACAAAATTCCTCCCTAACACTCCAATATGACAATTCTCTGTTCTGACCAATAGGTAGAAACGAGAAAATCTGTCATTAGTCTATTCGCTCTGATCCTGCTATTGTCCTTCGACTCTGCCAGTTCCAGCGCTACTCGTTGGTCATAAACTCATAAAGGGGGCTACCCAGAACATGCTGGGCGCCCCCTTTCTATGATGAAGCCACGATCGATATTGTACATTCGATGATTGAATCGATGCATAATGGAACTTTCTTTATCCTTTTCATTCTCCTGTGGCCGGATTGAAAATGTGGGATAATCTCCTGAGTTACAGGTTATACCGTTAGATAGCGCCGAACGACATCCTCCGTCAGATGATCCCGTTCCCCCTCCCAAGCCATCGATCCCTTCTCCAATATATAGAAGTAGTCACCAACATGCCTGACGAAGTCCAGGCTCTGCTCCACCAGCAGAATGGCTGTCTTCCCATCGCTCTTAATGGATCGAATGACATCGCGAATGTCGTCCACAATGGACGGCTGAATTCCCTCGCACGGCTCATCGAGCAGAAGCAGATCCGGGCTGGAGGCCAGCGCCCTCGCCAGGGCAAGCTGCTGCTGCTGGCCGCCGCTGAGGTCTCCCCCACGCCGTGCATATATTGTAGGGAGCACCGGAAATTGGGCGATCGCCTCCTCCGGGATCGTCTTCGTCCGCTGCTTGCAGGCCTCCAGCCCGAGCAGAATATTCTCATGCACGGTTAACTGCGCGAACACTTCCCGTCCCTGCGGCACATAGCCGATACCGCTGCGTGCACGCCGAGCGGGGGCGGCCCGCGTCAGATCCATCTGATTGTAGACTACGCTCCCTCTGCGCGCCTTGATCAGCCCCATAATCGACTTCATCAGCGTCGTCTTTCCGACCCCATTGCGCCCGAGCAAGCATACCACCTGACCGGGCTTGATCTGCAGCGACACCTCACGCAATATAACACTCTCTCCATACCCGGCTTCAAGCTGTCGAACGGCTAGCATGGCTATCCACCCGCTTTCTGCCGAGATAGACCTCCGCGACATGCTCATCTCTTTGCACCTCTTCCATCGTGCCTTCCTTGAGCAGCCTCCCCTCGTGCATGACGGTCACTTTACTTGCATAGTTTCGAACAAACTCCATGTCATGCTCTACGACAACGATTGAACGCTGCGCCGCAATGTGATGCAGCAGCTCCCCCGTCTTATCCGTTTCCTTATCCGTCATACCCGCCACCGGTTCATCGAGCAGCAGCACCTCCGGCTCCTGCAACAGCATCATGCCGATCTCCAGCCACTGCTTCTCGCCGTGAGACAGGCCGCCTGCCCGCCAAGCTGATCGACGCTCCAACCCTATCAATTGCAGTTGGTCACCGATCCGCTCTCGCTCCTCCGTCGTCAGCCTCGCCCTTAGGGTTGCGAACAGGCCACGCCGCTGTTGCATGGCAATCTCCAGATTCTCGAGCACGGTTAGTGTAGGAAATATGGATGGCGCCTGGAACTTTCGGCCAATGCCCAGCTCTGCAATCTGATGCTCCTTGCGCCTCGTAAGGTCTGTCGTCCCTTGGAACAGCACCTTGCCAGACACCGGCTTCACCTTACCGCAGATGACATCAAGTATCGTCGTCTTGCCCGCGCCGTTAGGCCCGATCAGAAATCGCAGCTCCTTGCGCTCCAGCTCCAGGTTCATGCCGGTCACTGCCTTGAAGCCGTCGAATTCCACCGACACCTCCTTACACTGCAGAATGACGGACGGGTGGTTCATGCTCAGCTTGCTCATACTGGCTCTGCCTCCTTTTTGGCCATCTCCATTTACCTATCAAGCCTACCGCCCCTTTGGGGAGGAAGACGACCACGATTACGAACAACCCGCCCAGGAAGAATAGCCAGGCATCGGGATATGTTTCGCTGAAGACGCTCTTGGCATAATTCAGCACGATCGCGCCCAGCGCTGCACCAACCAACGTACCTCTGCCGCCAATCGCTACCCACAGCACCATTTCTATCGAGGGGACGATCGCCATCATAGACGGCGAGATAATACCGACATGCAGCACGAACAGCATGCCTCCCAGACCAGCCAGCGCGGCAGATACCGAGAAGACAAACATCTGGTAGATCGCAGGATTGTAACCGATGAACCTCGCCCGGTTCTCCCCGTCGCGAATCGCGCGGAGCACCTTGCCGAGTCGGCTGACAACAATATACCGACATAGAACAAACATCGCCAGCAGCAGCGCCGCAGTTGCCCAGTATAGCAGTCGCTTCGTCTCCGGCGCGCCGAGCGGAGCACCGAGCACGGTGCTGAAGCCGGTTAGGCCATTCGTCCCTCCTGTCAATGCCTGCTGCCCGATGAACAGGGTCGTTGTAATAAGAACCAGCGCCTGGGTCAGAATGGTGAAATAGACGCCTCTAATCCGATTGCGGAAGGTGAAGAAGCCCAGGAGCAGCGCGAGCAGAACCGGCAGCAGGATGCCGGCGGCAGCGGCGAACCAGAAGCTCTCGAACGGCTTCCAAAATAGCGGAAGCTGTGTGAGTCCGCTCCAGTTCATAAAATCCGGTAGCTTTCCTCCACTGGCCTCCAGCTTCAGATACATTCCCATCGCATACGCACCCAGTCCGAAGAATACGCCGTGTCCGAGGCTGAGGATGCCGGTATAGCCCCATATCAGATCCAGGCCGAGCGCCACCATGGCGAAGGCCAAAAATTTGGCCAGCAGGTTCAACCGAAAATCACTCATATAAAGCGGAGCGGAGAACAGCGCGGCAGCAGCAGCCGCGTATCCAATTAATATATAGATACGTTGTGGTGTAAGTGGACTTCTCTGCGCCATATCCCATCACCTCATTTGTATTTGTTACCCTCTTGCTGCTAGGACGTGTCTTCAAACCCGCTCAAGGGCATCCTTCATCGCCTTTTCGCCACGTACTAATCCAGAGCTCTTGACTTCATCGCGACCAGTCCCTTCGGCCGCCATTGCAGGAAGGCGACGATGCCGAGAAAGACCAGCACCTTGCCCAGCGAGGCCGTCGTCCAATATTCAAGCATCGTATTCGTCAGGCCGATGCCGAGCGCACCGAAGATCGTGCCCGCCAGCTTGCCGACGCCGCCAAGCACCACCACCATGAACGCATCGACAATATAGTACGTCCCAAGCGCTGGCCCGATCGGGCCGAGCAGCGTCAGCGCACAGCCCGCGATCCCCGCGATTCCCGAACCGATCGCGAAGGTCATCGCATCGACTCGGCGGGTCGATATGCCAAGGCAGGCCGCCATATCGCGGTTCTGCATGACCGCCCGCATTCTCCGTCCGGCATGGCTGCGATAGATATAGAGGAACATGGCAAGGAGCGTGACAGCGACAAGCCCGATGATAAATAACCGTTTGTAAGGGAGGACGACGCCATCCATCAGCTTGAGGCCGCCCTCCAGCCAGGCGGGGCTTTTGACCGCTACGTTCGGTGCGCCGAAGATCGTGCGAGCCAACTGCTGCAGCATGAGCGCAATTCCCCAGGTGGCGAGCAGGCTATCAAGCGGGCGCCCGTAGAGGAAACGGATGAGGGTACTCTCCAGCAGCAGACCCAATAGAAAAGCGATGAGGAAGCTGACCGGAACTGCCAGCAGGAAGTAGCTATCAAATAAGGAGGGAGGCAGATAACTCGCAAACACCTGTTGTGTGATATACGTCGCATACGCGCCGATCATAATCAACTCGCCATGCGCCATATTAATAACATTCATCAAGCCAAATGTAATCGCCAGTCCCAGTGCAATCAGCAGCAGGATCGAGCTAACGCTCAAGCCATTGAACAATTGGAGAATTGTAAGTTCCATCCGATCACCTCTTATCATGTGCATGCCCCATCCAGTGCAAGCTATTTGACTGTGCGCATCGCAGCCTATAGGCCTTGGCTTCTGTCTGGGCGCGCAGTGTTTGGCTGCGTAACGGTCCAGGGTGTGTCTTCTAACTCCGACGGGAGCAGATTTCTCCGAATTTCCGTTCTTGGCTAGGCACGTTCTCGCAGGCGTACCGGGGGTACGTCAAGCTGGGTCTAAGGCGTACCCAAGCTGGCCGCCCACTCATAACCACTCAGGTACGGGTCGGGCTTGACAGGCTCGCCGGAATTCCACAGCTCCTTGAACTGGCCATCCATCTGCACTTCGCCAATGCGAACTGTTTTGTAGATATGCTGATTGTCGCCGTCTATCGTAACCTTGCCGCCCGGAGCATCCCACTCCAGTCCTTTGGCCGCCTCCTTCACCGCTGCGACATCGGTTGTGCCCGCCTTCTTCACAGCTTCAGCCCATAGATAGACGGCCGTATAACCGGCCTCAATCGGGTCAGCAGTGACGCGGTCAGCCCCATATGCCTGCTTATAATGATCAACGAATGCCTTATTGGCCTCCGTATCGGTGGTCTGATAGTAATTCCATGCTGCCAGATGGCCTGCCAGCACGTCGACTCCGATCCCGCGAATCTCCTCCTCAGCGACCGACACGGACAGGGTGGTTATATCGCTGGCGGAGATGCCCGCATCCTTCCACTGCTTGAAGAAGGCTACATTACTGTCCCCGTTCAGCGTGTTGAAGATAACATCCGGCTTAGCCTGCTGGATCTTGGCGATCAGCGTACTGTAATCGGTATGTCCTAGCGGTGTATACTCCTCTCCGACCCATTCGCCTCCCTCAGCCTTCAGTTGCTCCTTAATAATCTTGTTGGCTGTCTGCGGGAAGACATAGTCAGAGCCGAGCAGGAAAAACCTCTTGCCCCGATTCTCAAGCAGCCATGTCACAGCGGGAACAATCTGCTGATTTGTCGTCGCTCCGGTATAGAAGATGTTCGGCGAGGCCTCCAGTCCCTCGTACTGCACTGGATACCAGAGCAACCCGCCAAGCTCCTCAAATACCGGCAGCATCGCCTTCCGGCTGGCAGACGTCCAGCCGCCGAACACAGTCGCCACCTTATCCTCGGACAGCAGCTTGCGAGCCTTCTCAGCGAAGGTCGGCCAATCGGATGCGCCGTCCTCCAGCACAGGAACCAGTTGTTTCCCCAGCACGCCCCCGGCTGCATTGATCTCTGCAATCGCCATCAGCTCCGCATCCTTGACAGATACTTCGCTGATGGACATCGTACCGCTCAGAGAATGGAGAATGCCGACCTTAATAACATCCTCATCTCCTCCATCCGCACCATCTCCCCCAGTTATGGCATCCACAGAAGCAGGCTTGTTATTCCCCGTCCCTCCACTGCCGCTTCCACAGCCCGTGAGCATCACACACACCGTCAAGACACACAATGCCCATATCAACACCCGATTTTCCCCCATCGTCCCACTCCCCTACAATTTTTCTCTAATTCCGAACATTGTTATTAATGGATGTTTCTTTATTTCGTGTTTATTATAGAGTGTGGAAATATTTAATGTCAACTAAATTAACACAAAAAATCCAGTTGGTTATATTTAATCAATTTTCAATCAAAAATGGGATGATTTAAGTCTTGAAAATGAAGTTTTCAATCATATAACATTAGAACAAATTATTTAAAGTTACATATAAGTAACATTATGAAGAAACATTTCATTTTCCCCTGAAATTCTAATCGTGGATTGCCAAAAAAAGAAGAAGCCCCTGAGAGCTTCTCCTTCTGTTCATTGCTATTGTGTTTTTGCCGCTCCGTCATCCGTAGCTGGAGCCTCTTCCTTCGTTCCCTCCGTGCCTGAGGACGGAGCTTCTGTTGCGGGCTGCTCCTGAGGCAGATTGACGCTCTCCAGAAGCCCTGGCAGCTCATTGCTCATGAAATCAGAGATGATGGTGCTTGCCAACTGCTGGCGCAACGATGTCTTGGTTGATTCGACCATAGTCTCATAGGTTTGCGACTGACGTTTTTCGACTTGGATGACATGGTAGCCGAACTCCGTCTCCACCGGCTCGCCGATCTCGTTCAGCGGCTGCTTCAACGATGCCTCCCTAAATGCAGTCACATAGCTCTTCACTTCCTTGGATGCATAGAACCCGCCAGTATCCTTAGAGCCTGGGTCATCAGAATATTCCTTGGCGATCTCATCCCAGGTTGCGCCGCCCTTCAGCTTGTCCTTCGCTTCGTTAGCAAGCTTGAGCGCATCTTCCTTGCTGCGTTCGCTGCCGTCATCCTTGGATAAGCCGACTAGCACGTGGCGCACTTCTACCAGAGTAAAGCCCTCTGGGTCTTTATCGAACTCCGCCTTGATTGCTTCCTCCTTCACCTTGCTCTCGGCATCCTTCATCACCGAAACCACCAGATGGTAGAAGCCTTTGGTTTCTTCTAGAGTCAGTCCAGCCTTATCCATCGCTTCCTTCATCTGCGGTTGCTTTTCAATCGCTTCGGAGAACTGCTTCTCGAATTCATCCGCATCCTTGTCCGCTTCCTTCTTGGTGCTGTCGTCAATGTCTGCGAACAAGATTTTGTAGCCTACATATTCCTTGAGGAACTGCTCTTTGTATTGCGGGATGCTGAGCATCATCGCGTATTGCTGGTTCATGAAGCCGAAGAACGTCGCGTATTTGTTGAATTCCGCTTCCGTTACCGTACCGCCCTTATAGGTCGCGATCACATTGCCGTTATCCGCAGGCTTTTCTCCGCCGGTCTGCGTTGTTGGCTCCTTTGTACCTCCTTCGGTACTGGTCTCGCTTTTCTTGCCGCAAGCCGTAGCAACCGTCATGACGATCAGCACAGCCGCAATGAGCAGCACGAGACTGCGCCAAGACGATTTGCTTTTATTTTGCAACATCCTGTAGTTCCCCTTTCGATTTGATGGCTTCCTTACATTGTATCAGAAACCGTTCTAATATAGCCAACTTGGACTCATCCTCCAGCCCCTGACCACGCAACTGCACGATGATGCCCGGCTCCTGCGGCTGATTCAAGCGCTTGATTCGATTGTCATATTGGCTGCAGAGCTGATCGATCTTCTTCTTGTCCAGATTGCCGCTCTCCGCCTCAGCGAAACGAACGGTCAGCTCCTCGCCGCGCTGACTAATCTGTTCTATGCCATAGTGACGACCATACACCTTCAGCCTGGTCACTGTTAGCAGATTATGAACCGCTGGCGGCAAGTCTCCGAAGCGATCCACAAGCTCCTCGCGCAGATCCTCGCTCTCCTCGATGGAGCGCACGACCGCCACCTTCTTGTAAATCTCAATCTTCTGAATACTATCGTAGATATAATCCGATGGCAGATACGCATCCATGCTGAGATCAATCTGTGTCTGGACTTCCTTAACCTGTACCGTCTGCTCGCCGTACATCTCGGCCTTGCGCTTGGCAATCTCCTCCGCCAGCATCTGGGAGTAGAGATCGAATCCGACAGAGGCGATAAACCCATGCTGCTCCGCACCGAGCAGGTTGCCTGCACCGCGGATCGACAAGTCGCGCATCGCGATCTTGAAGCCCGATCCCAGCTCCGTGAACTCCTTAATCGATTGCAGCCGCTTCTCCGCCACCTCGGTCAGCACCTTGTCCTTCTGATAGGTGAAGTACGCGTAGGCGATCCGGTTGGAACGGCCTACCCTGCCGCGAAGCTGATACAACTGAGACAGTCCCATCTTATCCGCATCATGCACAATGAGCGTATTAACATTCGGAATGTCAACGCCCGTCTCGATAATGCTTGTGCTGACCAGCACATCGGATTCGCCATCGAGAAAATCCAGAATCGTCTTCTCCAGCTCCTGCTCCGACATCTGACCGTGACCAACCGCCACACGGGCTCCCGGCACCAGCGCAGCAATGTTCTCGGCCATCTGATAGATGCCCTGCACACGATTATACAGATAGTACACCTGTCCTCCGCGCGCCAGCTCGCGCTCGATCGATTCGCGCACCAGCGAAGGGCTGTACTCCACCACATAGGTCTGTACAGGGAACCGGTTCTCCGGCGGCGTCTCGATAACAGACAGATCACGCACGCCAAGCATCGACATGTGAAGCGTCCTCGGGATAGGTGTTGCCGTCAGAGTCAGCACATCCACATTGGTCTTGAGCTTCTTCAGCTTCTCCTTATGCGATACCCCGAAGCGCTGCTCCTCATCGACGATAAGGATGCCCAGGTCCTTGAAGACGACATCCTGCGAGAGCAGCCGATGCGTACCGATGACCACATCGACTGTACCTGCCTTCAGACCCTTCATCGTCTCCGTCTGCTCCTTGCGCGAGCGGAATCGGCTAAGCACCTGAATATTGAACGGATAGCCGGAGAAGCGCTCACGGAACGTCTCATAATGCTGCTGCGCCAGGATCGTCGTCGGCACAAGCACCGCCACCTGCTTGCCCTCGATAGCCGCCTTGAAGGCCGCTCGCACCGCCACCTCGGTCTTGCCATAGCCTACGTCTCCACATAACAGACGATCCATCGGCCTCGGCGTCTCCATATCCTTCTTGATCTCCTCGATCGCACGCAACTGATCGCGTGTCTCATCGTAGGGGAACATCGACTCGAATTCCTGCTGATACGGTGTATCCTTGCCGAATGCAAAGCCCGGGGAAGCCTGCCGCTGAGCATACAGCTTGATCAGATCGTCGGCAATATCCTGCACGCTCGACTTGACCTTGTTCTTCACCCTTGCCCATTCGTTGCCGCCTAGCTTGTAGACCTTCGGCTCCTTGTCCTCCGACCCGACATACTTTTGAATCAGATCGATCTGGTCGATCGGCACAGACAGCTTGTCGCCGCCGGCATACAGGATATGCAGGTAGTCCTTATGGATACCGCCAATCTCCAGCGTGCCGATACCCAGATATTTACCGATGCCGTGATTTTGGTGAACGACATAATCGCCCACCTTCAGCTCGGTATAGCTCTTGATCCGCTCCGCATTGTCTATCTTCTTATCGACGCGGCGAGCCTTACGCTGCTTCTGCGAGAACATCTCGCCCTCGGTAATGACGACTAGATGCACAGACGGCAGCTCGAACCCGGTCTGCAGGTTGCCCTCAAGCAGTACAGGCGGATCAATGCTGTAATCCTGAAGCACACGCCGCATACGATCCATACGCTCGGCGTTGCCCGCCAGCATGATAACGTTTGCACCGGATTTTTTCCAACGATCCATCTCCGCCTTGAGCACATTCATCTGGCCATGGAAATTCTGCATGGCTCTGCAGGTAAAATTGACGATATTCTGTGGCTGGGTATGTGGAATCTGCCGAAGAAATAACGACATGAACACGGTAGGGAAAGATCGTGTATATAAAATTTCATCCGTGTTGCGAGACAATACAAAACCCGGAAGGGACTTGCCATTCTGCAGCAGATGAGTAGCCCACTCCGCCTCATCCCTTTCCAATTGGCGCGCCGTCTCTATGATGCGGGTCGGCTCATCAATAATCAGTATAGCGTCCTCGGCAATGTAGTCCAGCAAGGTCTGGCGCTCCGGGTAGAGCAGCGAGATATATTTATAGATTTCCGGGAAATAGAGCTGCTGCTTGAGCTTCTCAATCTCCGCGCCGATCTCCTCTCGCATCCTGTCCTTCGCCATCCGGTCAGACATCTTCTCCAGTTGCGCTTCCAGCAAGCTCTGCGCATGCTGAGCAGCCGCAAGCTGGCGTTGCTCATCTGCTAGAATCTCCTTGCATAACGGGACGACATATTCATTCAGCTTGTCAATCGAACGCTGGTCTGCCGGGTCGAAGGTTCGGATCGAGTCAATCTCATCGTCAAACCACTCCAGCCGGTAGCCATGAGGCTCCGTCAATGGATAGAAATCAACCAGACCTCCGCGTACACTTAGCTCGCCCTTGGCTTCCACCCGATCGACTCTCTCGTAGCCAAGCTCTACCATTCGTTTCAAGAATTCTTCCATTGGCAGATTCATGCCGACTTTAACGGCGATCTGCGCATCGCTCATGACTTCTCGGGCAGGCAGATAGCGTCTGACCCCGGAGAAAGGAACGACAACAACCCCGCGAAAGCCTCTGGACAACCGAACAAGCACATTAATGCGCTCTGCCAGCGTCTCCGGGCTGGAGATCGCCGCTTCAGCAGCCACCAGTTCATTAGCGGGATATAACAATACATCATCCGCAGACAGACACTCCTGCAGATCCTCAGCAATCTTCTGGGCAGCAAACATATTATGGGTCATAATCAGCAGCGGTCGGTCCAGCTCCTGCCTCATCACACTCGCCATTACCTGGCGTGCGGAGCCTGTAAGGCCGGATACCATTTGCTCCTTCATTCCCTGGCGGATGCCCGCAATGATGTGCTGCACATCCTGATCTGCTGCAAAAGCTTCAATTAACGCTTTCAATCCTGTTGGCACCTCGTTTCTTGTACCGACCTAATACAGCTCCCTGCCGCTATTGTCTTCCATCCCATCAACATAAAACGGCAGCCACCGCACGGGTCAGGAGCAGCGGCCGCGTAACTGCTTGCCAGCGTAAACGGCTTTGCCTAAGGTCATGGCAAAGCTGTCATCATGCTGTAAATTTATGTTTTATTCTATCTTTAATTCCCAATCTACTGCAATGGATTAGAGACCAGCAGCAGCTCAGGGTTCGCCTCAATGGCCTCGCTGCAATAGTCGCAGACCACTTTGACGGTCACATCGCCATTTTGGTTATACGCTATTATATCGCTGCGCTCCTCAGGGGTCAAGAAATGAAACCCTGTCCGGGCTTCTGTGGCGGCCTGCCCGGATAGGGTGCCGAGCGGCGTCTTGCAGTGACGGCAAACGTAATTAACAGCCATTTTATTCCTCCTGGAGATCGGTTATACCTCCAGTATGCCCAATAGCAGGTCATTCAACGCATCACTAACGGTTGAACTTGCCCATCGTCTCCTCGAATGGATGCGTCAAGGCATATTCGATGCTATCGCAAGCGTAGGCTATCATATCCTGCAGAAGCGGCTGTTCGCGCTTGGCAAAGCCAGAGAGCACATAATCCGAGATGATCTCCCCTGGCTGAGGTCGTGATATGCCCATCCGCACGCGGTTGAAGCTCTGAGTGCCAACATGGGCAATAATCGACTTGATTCCGTTATGCCCCCCGGCGCTGCCCTGGTAACGCAGCCGGATTCGTCCCAGCTCCGTGTCCAGATCGTCATATACGATCAGTCCGTCATCCAGATCCGCCTTATAGAAATCCATCAGCGCACGCACCGACTCGCCGGACAGATTCATATAGGTCATCGGTTTAAGCAGGATAACCTTGGTGCCCCTGACATTGCCTTCTCCTGCAAGCCCTTTGAATTTGCTTTGGTTCAGCTTAATGTCCCAGCGCTTCGCTAACTCATCGACAACCATGAAGCCTACATTATGCCGTGTTCCCTGGTAGGACATCCCCGGGTTTCCGAGACCTACAATCCATTTCATGCTGACAATCTCCCTTATATAAATTATTTTTTTTTAATGCAACGTTTACCTGTTTCTATTTGTCTTCTATATGAGGTGATATTCATGGCTAAGATGCCTATATACGAATTCGGGCAAGCAGAAGAGCTATATTTCCATGGACAGCTATTGTACGAAGATATTCACTTTAAAGATCATATGGAGCATCTCATCCCTATTCAGGTTTATTCCATCGGATGTCATACAGACATTGGGTTCATTGAACAATACTGTCCGAATTATGTCAAGGTTAATCATATTTTCTACCCACGCACTCAATTTACCTTTGTATCGCGACCGGGCTATTAATAGAATCGCAGCCTCGACAAGCAGCACAATAAAAGAGCCGGCCCTATGCGGGCCAGCCCCTTTATTGCGCTGCTTCTATTACGAGGATGAGCTGATGTCCTCCATCTTCGCTTCCTCAGAGCGCTGAGCAGCGGCTTCCGCAGCCTCAGCCGCCTCGGCAGCCTCTGCCTCATCAAGCGCCTTCTGCGGAGCCAGAATCGTGACGATGACCAAGTCCCCATCGGCCCTGGCCTCGACGCCTTCAGGAAGCTGCAACTGCTCCAGCAACAGATTCTCGCCAATCTGAAGCTGTGTTATATCAACCTGTATGGATTCGGGAATACGGCTGGGCAAGCATTGGATGTCCAGCTCATGCTGTAGCAACTGCAAGATTCCGCCCTCCTTAGCCCCCGGCGCCTCGCCGACAAGCTCGACGCGAACCGCCGTCCGCACCTCCTCATTCATATTGATCTGATGAAAATCAACATGGACGATCTGTCTGGACAGCGGATCTCGCTGTAGCTCGCCCAGCATCACGGGCTGTGTACCCCCGTTAGGCACTTGTATCTCCAGCACCGCATTCGGAGCAGTACGTAAAATATGTTGAACCTGCTTCGCATCAACCGCCAGCGGGGTCGGCTCCTTCACTTGTCTGCCGTAGATAACACCCGGAATTTTTCCCTCTTGTCTCAGCTTGCGCAGCTCACCCTTGGTTGTAGCCGTGCGTTTCTCGACTTGCAGCATTGTATTCATGCTAGGAAACCTCCTTGTGGTCAAGCTTGGATTCCTATATTTTTACCCTGGCAAGCCGAGAATAAACATGAGAGTTTTTTTATTAATTCTGGCGTTCCTTCTTCGCCTTGGCGCGACTGCGAATCTTGTCCGCATAGCCCGGCTTGTTCACCTGGCGCTCTCTGGCAATCGCCAGATCGCTGTCAGGGACATCATGTGTAATCGTCGAACCCGCCACCACATAGGCTCCATCACCGACCCGTACAGGGGCGATCAGATTGACATTACTGCCGATGAAGGCGCCATCGCCAATCTCCGTCTTAAATTTGTTATAGCCGTCATAATTGACCGTAATTGCGCCGCAGCCAATGTTGACATCCTTGCCGACCACTGCATCGCCGACATAGCTCAGATGGGACACCTTGCTGCCGTCGCCAAGTGTCGCATTTTTGAGCTCCACGAAGTCTCCGATCTTGCAGCCATCGCCTAGCACAGAGCCTGGACGCAGGTTGGCATAAGGCCCGATCGTGCAGCGCGAGCCGATCTGTGCGCCCTTGAGCATCGAATGATGGATGACACTGCCATCTGCTATCCCTGTATCCGTAATATCCGCATGCGGCCCGATAACACAATCCTCGCCAAGCGAGGTCGCTCCACGTAGCACCGTACCTGGGTAGATGACTGAGTCGGCGCCGATGACCACACTGCTCTCAATATAGGTCGCCGCCGGGTCGATAATCGTCACACCGTTGAGCAGATGACGCTTCATAATTCGGGCTCTCATACTGCGCTCCGCCTCTGCCAGCGCCACACGGTCGTTGACACCAATCGCTTCATCCGCATCCGGCGTACAATACGCCTGGATGATGTCCCCCTGCTGCTGCAGGATACCGATGACATCCGTCAAGTAATACTCGCCTTGAGCATTACTGTTCGTTACCTTGGCAAGCGCTGCGAACAGCTTTTGATTATCGAAGCAATAGGTACCGGTGTTGATCTCCCTGACTGCTGCTTCCTGGGGATTGCAATCCTTATGCTCCACGATCTTCTCGACCTCACCGCCCTCGCCGCGAATAACGCGGCCATAGCCGGTGGGATCAGGCAGCTCTGCTGTGAGCACTGTCGCTGCTGCTGCACTCGATTCATGCAGTACCAGCATAGCCAGCACCGTCTCCTTGGAGACGAGCGGCGTGTCGCCACAGATGACGATCGTCGTCCCGGCCTCACCTTCCAGCAGCTCTCTGGACTGCAATACTGCGTGCCCGGTTCCAAGCTGCTCTGCTTGCAGCACGAATTCGGCCTTGTCTCCTAAGACAGACTGCACCATCTCTGCGCCATGTCCTACAATTACAACGGAGCGCTCGCATCCAGCCTCCTGCACCATATCCAAAACATGCTGCACCATCGGTGTTCCGCATACCGGATGAAGCACTTTATACAATTTCGATTTCATCCGCTTACCCTGCCCTGCAGCAAGCACAATCGCCATCTTCTTCAATTGCGATTCCTCCCAATTTAACCTATGTCGACCTTACTATATCGCATCCGCAGCACCGTGTAAACGTCTGTCCGCCCACTTTCAGCCGCAGATCGGGGCCACCCTCGTCCTTTATGAAAAATCTGAGTTTATTCTAATCTTCGGCCCGACGAAGCCCCCTTACACAAGGAAAAAGGAGCCGCGCACGGCTCCTTTCCCTAATACCCCATAACCTTTACATTATGCACCTTCTTCAATCACTGCTTCTTCTTCCACTGCCGCACGCTCGTATTCAGCTAATACGGCAGCCTGAATCTTTTCGCGGGTGGTTGAGGAGATCGGATGCGCAATATCACGGAATTCTCCATCTGGAGTCCGCTTGCTTGGCATTGCAACAAACATTCCGTTATTACCATCGATGACACGAATATCATGAACAACAAATTCATTGTCAATGGTAATGGAAGCGATCGCTTTCATTCTCCCCTCAGAATTCACACGGCGAAGTCTGACATCGGTAATCTGCACTTGTGTTCACCACCTTTGCCTCTCAAAGACTTGGTGTATACTTCCACATGGCAGATCGAAATCCTTCTTTTTTCTGGAAAATAAAGTACCAAATTTATAATTATTTTTCCATACAAAGGTTTTTCGATGCTATTCGACAGGTATCGATACGATTAATTCTATTTCGACAAGCACATTCTTTGGAAGACGTGCAACCTCTACCGTAGAACGTGCAGGCTTATGATCACCAAAATAATGGGCATACACTTCATTAATCGCCGCAAACTGATCCATATCTTGAATAAATACCGTTGCCTTGACAACATCATTAAGCGACGCACCTGCTGCCGCCACCACAGCCTGCAAATTGCGGAATACTTGATGCGTCTGCTCTGTAACGCCACCCTCCACGACCTGTCCAGCTACATCAAGCGGAATCTGTCCGGACGTGAACAACAGATCGCCTACACGGATCGCCTGGGAGTACGGCCCGATCGCTGCGGGTGCCTCTGAAGTGGAAATAACCTTTAATCGCGACATGTGTATCCTCCTTAGTATGGTTTAGGATGAAAAATAATTACCCGGCACGACCGACGTATGCTTCGTCTTCATATCAACAGCCGTCAATTTGGCCAGCGATACGTAATCCTCGAACAACCGCTCCTCCGAGCCGATCTCGCCCGACTCCACAAACACACCGACACCCGCCACCGTCGCATTGAATTCATAGAGCAGATCCATCATTCCCTGGACCGTTCCTCCGGCCTTCATGAAATCATCAATGATGAGCACGCGCGACTGCTCCTTCAGCGCTCGGCGTGCCAGAGACATCGTCTGAATGCGCTTGTTCGACCCGGATACATAATTAATACTGACCGCCGAGCCCTCCGTCACCTTGTTGTCCCTGCGCACGATGACAACCGGAAGATTCAAGAAGGTCGCCGTCGCATAAGCGAGCGGGATGCCCTTGGTCTCTACCGTCATAATGACATCAATCTCCCGATCCGCGAAGATCGTGGCAAACATCCGACCCACATCATTCATGATCGCCGGTTGCCCCAGCATGTCGGTCATATACAAATAGCCGCCAGGCAGCACTCTCTCCGGCTGCTCCAGATGGCGGCAAATGTCTTTCATGATTGCGAGCGCGGCTGACTTCTCCATCATCGGTATATATTTCACACCGCCCGCAGCTCCAGCCAGCGTGTGAAGTTGACCTATTCCCTCGTCCTCGAAGACTTCCTTGATAATGGCAAGATCCTCGCTGATGGACGACTTGGCAGACTGATAGCGGTCGGCGAATGCTGTAAGCGATATTAACGTGTGGGGGCGGGCTAACAAATATTGTGTCATTTCCACAAGTCTTGCGCTTCTCTTTAACTTCTTCATAACCTCTCCCCCCGCAGAACCCGAATATTATAAAGTCAATATAACATTTTTATACGGGTTTTTACAAGAAGAACGTTAGTATCATGTAAGCATTCTTACCACATACACTTCCTTACAGAAGCCGCGCAGCCCATTGTAGATGCGAGCTACCTTCGCTTCCTTGGATACCAGACCAAACACAGTAGGACCGCTGCCTGACATTAATACGCCTTCCGCGCCCAGCCTCTGCATGCTCTCCTTCAACTGCTCCACCTCAGGGTAGAGCGGCAGCGTGACCGTCTCCAGCACATTGCCTAGCGCAGCGCACACCTCGTTGAAGGAGCCGCGCTCAATCGCGGCCAGCATATCCGCTGTTGACGGATGCTTGTCCAACTGGGCTGCCCGCAGCCGGCCGTATACATCAGCGGTGGATACATTGATCGGCGGCTTGGCCAGGACGACCCAGCATTGCGGGGGGTTGCTGATTCGCTGCAGCCTCTCGCCCCGGCCTGTCGCCAGAGCCGTCCTGCCCGTGATACAGAAGGGCACATCGGACCCCAGCTCCGCACCTAGCTTGCACAGCTCCTCCTCCGAGATTCCGAGCCCCCAAAGCCGGTTCAGTCCACGCAAGGCCGCTGCCGCATCACTGCTGCCCCCGGCGAGCCCGGCAGCAACTGGAATCTTCTTATCCAGATGGATGTAGACTCCCTTGCGAACATCGTAGCGCTCCTTAATGAGTCTGGCTGCCTGAAAGGCCAGGTTCTTCTCGTCCAGGGGGATGTAGCCTGCCTGGCTCGATATAATGATCGTATCCCGTGGCAGCTCTTCCATCTCCAGCCGATCTGCGAGATCGACCATCGTCATAATCATCTCGACCTCATGGAAGCCGTCCTCACGCTTGCGCAGCACATCGAGCAGCAAGTTAATCTTTGCTGGAGCTTTTTCATAAATCTTCATGTTTGTCACCCGCTCGTCATCAATTACAACTTCACATATTATAACAAAAGGGCACAAGAAAAGCTAAGATGGATTCCCTCAGCATACTGAGCGGGTCCATCCTAGCTTTCAAGCTTACAGCAAGGTATGGGGCCTTATTACGGCCGGGGTGTTCTGGATGCCGCCTGCTCTGCAAGCTCGATGGCGCGTTTGACCATATTGCCGGCATCCTTGGCGCGGATGCTTCCCCAGCCTTCCTTCTGAACGGTATCGTAAAAGCCAAGCTCCTTCGCCAGCTCATACTTCAGGTTCTCCGACATGACAGAACGCCTTCTTCTGCTCATCAGGAATCAAGCCCTCCTCTCCGGCGCAATAATTCAGCACAGTTGCGCTCAGGCTTAGAATGCGCTGTGTCCTCCTCCGCTATTCGCAATGGACATCAGCTATGCCCTCCAAACCCCTATATACAAAAAAACACAGTACAGAGGAAATAACTCTGTACTGTCGATAGCAGGCATTATGTTATTGCAGGTAGCTGATCTTGACTTGTCCATCATCGTTACATACCGTTACCTCGACAGACTCCGTCAGAATATCTGCGTAGCTGTAGGACACTCTCTTGAAGGCATGCTGATCCTGGTCTAGCTTGACGATAAAAACAGAGGGGTAGATTTCTTCCAACACACCGGTACGTTCAATGGTCTTCTTTCGGCCACCATTAGCACGAAGGCTGATCTTTGACCCGACATGGACTTCCAAACTGCGTTTGATTTCCAACAGCGCGTTTTTTGCCATTGTGTACAACCACCTCTTTCCTTATTCATTATACCCAAAAAGAGGGGGCTTGTCAAACGAAGGAAATATTATAGCAGTATTCTAAAGTTTTTGTCAATGAACTTTTTTTATTTTTTCTTGCGATACCAATGAAAATGAAGCAGACGCCAACCTAGAACAAGATTCCATCGGCGCGCTTGAACACGCATAGCAAAAAGCTCTCCCGAAACGAGCTCCTCGTCCCAGGAAAGCTAACTCTTCTGCTGCTTGGGCTACAGACAACACAGCTCAGCCGGCAGCAGGTCGACTGCAGCCCTCTTACTATGACTGCATGCTTGAATAAGGCATTGCCGCCGGCTGCGATTGCGCCTTGGGACGGGGCAGTCCCAACCGGTATCGACCACGTGTCTCAATGCCGCCTACGCCATCCATGCCGCTGATGGTTCCGCTAATCACTTCCGGCAGATTGATCGTATCCTTGAACGGCGTATAGCTCGCCTTGATCGCCACATAGACCGGATCGAGTGCATGGATCAGAATACGGCCAGGCGAGCTGGCAAAGTTCGCTCCCGCATGCAGCAATGCCTCGTAATGGGATTGACAGGCACCTGCAATCACGATGAGTCCATCCATGCTTTTCTCATAATCCCGGGCAACCTGCACGGCATTAACGAAATTTTGGGAGTTTTTGTAGCCGCCCAGGCTGTAATATCCGCTCTGCGGGTTGCGATGCTTCAATACGCCGTCATGACCGGTAATGACGATAATGTCCGGCTTCACCTGCGGCAGCAGACGATGAACCATCTCCGCCATACGCGATTCATGCACATAGATGCCATGCGCAGGCACGCGCATCGTCGAATAGAGCTGCATGCTCTTCTTCATATAATTGGCATCGCCATCGAGATGCAGCACCACACCAGGCACCTCAAAATAAGAGGGCTGTCCCGGCTGGCTCTGACGGTCAATCCAGCTCATCTGCTGATGAAGCTGCTGCTGCTGTATCCGGTCTGTTGTCTGGGCTTCCTTAATGCGAACCTGCTTGGATGCATCCGTCAGTTCAGGGTGGGTTACAATCGACAAATCCTTCATCGGGGCGTCCGCCAGCAGACGGTAATCCGCCCCCCTCAATATCGCGGACGCATTACGAACAGCTTCGATACGGAACAACACATCGCCGCCGTAGGAATGGCGCACGACCAGATCGCCTGGCTTCATGAATAGATCACCTCTTCGTCTATCCTATGGGCAAATAGCCGGATTGGTGATCTTAAATATTAATTGATCTGTGCAACAAGACCGCTCTCCAGCAGCGCCTCGCTGATGCGCGCGAACTCCTCCAGACTCAACGTCTCGCCGCGGCGTCCAGGGTCCACTCCGCAGCCGCTGAGTAATTGCTGGAGCGCCTCGCGATGCTCCTTGCCCACGAGCGCGCCCAGATTGTTGCTGAGCGTCTTGCGACGCTGCGCAAAGCTCCCCTGCACGACGCGGAAGAAGAACGCTTCGTCACTGACCTGTACGGGCGGCGCGCTGCGCAGCGACAGCTTGATGACAGCCGAGTCTACGTTGGGCTGGGGGATGAATACCGTATGCGGCACCGTGCAGACAAGCTCCGGCTCGCAATAATATTGCACCGCCACGCTGAGACTGCCATAGGTCTTGCCTCCTGGCCGTGCGGCCATCCGCTCGGCCACCTCCTTCTGAATCATCACCACGATATGCTCAAGCGGCAGCCGCTCCTCAAGCAGTTTCATCAGGATCGGCGTCGTCACATAATACGGGAGGTTGGCAACTACGCTCACCCCCGTCGTATCTGCATAGCGCCGCTCCATCAACGCCCGCAGATCCAGCTTCAGCACATCGCCATGGACGACCTCCACATGAGACTGGCCCTCCAGCACCTCCGAGAGAATCGGAATCAGACGGTTATCAATCTCGACCGCTGTCACTACCTTGGCCGCATCGGCTAGCTTCTGAGTCAACGCGCCGATGCCAGGCCCGATCTCCAGCGCCCCCTTGGTCTTGTCCAATTCAGCAGCCGCCACGATTTTATCCAGAATATTTTGATCGATCAAGAAGTTTTGCCCCAGACTCTTCTTGAACGAGAATCCGTGCCTTGCAATAATCTCCTTCGTCCGCTTCGGTGTAGCTACTTGAAGCGCAGCATCCTGTCCCACCTGCTTGCTCATCCCTGTCTCCCCTTAATCCTGTTCTGATTGCCCCAGCGTCGTCTCCATCTGTGCCAGCGCAGCGCCAAATTCCTCTGCCGAGATGCGGAACATGGTGCATCGCTTGAAGAACTGCTTGCCGTTGGCATATCCGATGCCAAGCAGATTGCCCATCAGCAGCCTTCTGCGCGCCGCATCCGGGTGAACGAGCAGACCGGCGTCCACCAGATCACTCCACTCGATCTGCGGCGTGGACGGCTGCATCTGCTCCGTATATTCTGTCCGAACATTGCTGAGCGCACGCACGATTGCCTCAGGCGAGGCGTTCTCCACGCCAATATCCCCTTTGTACAGCGCCTCCTCCTGCGCGAGAAAGGCGTGCTTGCAGCCTGGTACCCGGGCCGCTACGATCTTGCGGATACGCTCTCCGGCATGGTCGGGATCGGTGAAGATAATGATCCCCCGCCGCTCCATAGCCAGCTCGATTCGACGCAGCACAGCCTCCCCGATCGCAGAGCCGCCCGTTTCGATCGTATCCGCTTCGACCGCTCGTTTTATCGCAATCGTATCATCCTTGCCCTCTACAACGATAACTTCCTTAATCATTTGAACCTTCCCTCTGTCCGTCTAAGCTTTAATTATCAATCAAAAAAAAGAAGAGGCATCGCCTCTTCTTATCATGACATATTTGCATCGAAATTACGATATGATTAGAGCACAGTCAATAAAAAGTCTTGCAGAGCTTGAGGCACCGCCGGTATTAACTCGATTTGGGCTTGTTAGGGCCAATCACATACACGGTATGCCCTTTTTTGCGACCGAACTTCTTCACATGGGACTCACTATCGAAGTAAACATCGATCTTGTTGCCCTTAATAGCTCCTCCGGTATCCTCTGCCCGGCGGAAGCCCACCCCTTCGATGTATACCCACCAGCCCATCGGAATGACATCAGGATCGACAGCAATCGTCTGTCCCTCCTGCACCGTCGCTCCCGAGGCTGTGATGCCATACAGCGGGTGGCTCTCATCCTTGCCCGTCGAAGCTACACCCGCCGAATAAGCGGTCAGTGTAACACTCTTGAGCACCTTCTTCGCCTTGAAGGTAACGCCTGACTTGGTTACGGTCTGCGCTGCGCCAGTACCTGCGTCAGCGGAAGCAACCATAACCTCCGGCTTCTTCTTCGTGCCGATGGCGATGATCTGATCAACGCTCTTCGACTCGATGGTCTTCGTAACCAGCTTCTCTGATACGAGCTGACCATCCTCATAGACCTTCTCGTATTGTTCCACGAGCAGACCTTCCTTGCCGGCCTGTACGACCTTCTCCTTGCCTTCCTCGAGCGTCGGGTCATTCTTCTTCACCACTTCGAACGGCACCGACTGCTCTGTCTTGGCAACCTGTTTATCTACACGAACGATCGATACGGTCTCATTAGCCTCTAGCTCTTCTGTCAAGGCAGGCATGATCTTATCGTCGTCTGAAAGCGAAATATTCAAATCCTCGATCGCCGCTTTCACGGTTCTTTCTGTGGTGTAGAATGTCTTCGTTGTGCCGTCTGCCCTAACCGTCACCGGTATAGCCTGGTCAATTACAATCCGGGCCCCGTCCTTGATGTCCGCATCAAGCGGCATCGAGATTTTGTCGTGTTCCCCGACTGTAATAGCTTGTTCATCCAACAGGCGCTGCAGGACCCACTGTTTCGTCGAAACAACGGTTTCTTGTCCATTGACTACGAGCGATACGCTCTTGTAAGCCGTACCGTACAGCAACACCAGTAACATGAAAGTCATAGCGATTGAGATAATAGCACTTAGAACAATCAAACGCAAATTTTCATGCTTCCATCGCAATGCGAAAGACATGCTGGATGATCGTTTATCATGGGTATCCTTGAGTTGGAACATGCCCACTTCCTCGGTCCTCCTTCATAGCCCCGCCGTCAACTGTTACGCATGATCTCATATGACGCGACTATTGTAGATTAGCGTGCAAGCACGCATTCCTAGTAGCTCGCCGATTCCCCACCTCCATGATTAACCCTATGTCGCCCTCTGAATAGATATTCAAAAATAAAAAGAAGCCCGCGACAGAGGATCTGTTTCGTGGCTTCCAGGCAAGTTGTATTCACCATGGATTGTGGGCACGAGGTTGATCTCTCTCTTACATGCTGACGAGGTTAGCTGACGGGTTCGGGCAAGAGAGTCGCCCTATCGGTTCGGACCGGATGCGAAGGTTTCCGGACACGTACCAAATTCACCCCTGAACAACAATGGTTCCCCCGCTTCCTTTGCACGATTTCGGACACGCCATAAGACCGAACAAAGGAATTAAGCAAAAATGGAAATCCAATACATATTCAAGCTCTGAGAAAAATCATACCCTCTTTCGTGGCCCATTGTAAAGATCATTAAAAATGCGATTTAAACGAATTTTCAGGAAAAACTCGCAATATTAATGCAAATTCACCGAACAAATTGAGTTTTATCACCCCATAGGTCTTTATTTCTCAGATTCTTTTCTATTTTTGAGGTAGACGAAAACAAAGCTCTGCATTTCGGGTCGTTATTTTAGCAATCTCTTCCAAAGTTATCCCTTTAATTTCTGCTGCGGCCTCCGCCACCATACGTACATAAGCCGATTCATTGCGCTTGCCGCGGTACGGATGCGGGGCGAGATAAGGAGCGTCTGTCTCGATCAATATACGATCGATTGGAACCCTTTCCATGACCTCTTTGGGTACCCTTGCATTCTTGAATGTCACCGGTCCGCCGAAGGAGATATAGAAGTTCATATCCAGACATAATTTGGCTGTTTCCCAGCTTCCAGAGAAGCAGTGCATGACCCCTCCGACCTCATCCGCGCGCTCCTCCTTCAGGATGCGCACGATGTCTTCATGGGCATCGCGATTATGAATAACGATTGGTTTATTTACCTCCTTTGCCAATCTTATCTGCTCTCTAAATACACGATGCTGCACGTCCTTAGGGGACGTATCCCAGTGATAATCCAATCCAATTTCACCAATTGCTACTACTTTCGGATGACTCGATAGCTCTCGAATCCAGTCCAAATCCTGGGTCTGCATATCAATACTGTCAACTGGATGCCATCCGACAATCGCATAGATCGAATCATGGGCTTCTGCTAGAGATATTGTCGAAGGGATGGTCTCCCGGTTAAATCCAACATTTAATATTCGCTCCACTCCGGCTTCTTTGGCTCGTTGCAGGACGAGCTCACGATCATTGTCGAAACGGGCGGAATCCAGATGCGCATGTGTATCAATCAACAAAGTTAAAACCCCTTTTCTTCTATAAATACAAGCTATACACCGAACAACTCGCGAATGGAGGGACGGAGCTTGTTCGCATGGGCACGTAGCAGATCGTCCGGGTAATATAGGTGATATTTTCCAAGATGAAGCCCTGTAATAGACCGAATAATGTCAGACTTCCCCGATATTTCAGACAATTGATGATTCATACCCAAGAGCAGGATAGGCGGCTTCTCCTCCCCCTCTGCCTTGCCAGGCTGGTACACATCGTAGGGCAGATCGAACGGGAAGTCAATCTCCAGATGATACTCCGGCCGCAATCCGGCAGCGGCAAAATCACAGCGAATCTCATGCCACAATGCTTCATCCTCTTGATCCATGGTTATATATTTATACAATCGCCGATGAAGGAAACGAAGGCATAGATCGGACAGCAGATGATCTGCCTCCTCCGTCCACTGTATGAATGCCGTCTGCGCCATCGCCTCGTCCAACAGGAAATAATCCTGTAGTGACAGCTCGTCCATGAGCAGCCGCTGCATGGGACGCGGCAGATAAGTGAAGCGATAGCCTTCGTGGTACAGCTCCTTCGCCCGCCTGAAAATTTGACGCAATATAATCTCAGAGCTGCGAGTGACCGGATGGAAGTACACCTGCCAGTACATCTGGTACCGGGACATCAAATAATCTTCAACAGCATGCATGCCGCTTTCCTTCACGACGATCTTCCCTTGATGAGGCCGCAGCACACGCAAGATGCGCTCCAGATCGAACGTGCCGTAGTTGACCCCGGTAAAATAAGCATCCCGCAGCAAATAATCCATTCGATCCGCATCCATCTGGCTGGATACGAGACTGATGACGATCGGCTTGTCATAGGTCTTGCAGATGACGGCGGCCACCCGCTCGGGGAGATCCTCCGACACACGCCGCAGCACGCGATTGACCTCCGTATCCTCCAGCAGGAATCGACATGTCCAGCCCTCATGGTGCAGATCGAAGACCTGCTCAATGGAATGGGAGAAAGGGCCATGTCCCAGATCATGAAGCAGTGCTGCACAGAGGGATACGTACTTTTCCTCGCGCGGCCAATCGGCATACCCATTGCGTTCAAATTGTGAAATGATCTTGCGGGTAATCTCATATACACCCAGCGAATGGGAGAAACGGCTGTGCTCCGCGCCATGAAATGTAAGGTAGGAGGTGCCGAGCTGTCGGATGCGCCGCAGCCGCTGGAACTCCTTCGTGTTGATCAAATCCCAGATCAGCTCGTCCTGCACGTAGATATATTTGTGTACGGGATCTTTGAATACTTTCTCTTCGGGTAGCTGATGCTCCTGTGTCATTCTTGTCACCTCTCTAGTCGCGCAAGCATAGGCCTGGCATATTAAACCATCTGTCTGTATCATGTTGGATTTTCAGTCAAAATGCAAGCTTAAGCCTTATTTCTCAAGCTTCCACTATTTCCCTATATTCGTAGCTGTAAAAAATTTGTACAATACAAGATGTCACATGTCGACAATTACAGTAGATACTCGGCTTTATTTCGACAATGCATAATGTATTATGTCGAATAGTGTCGAGCTTTCATTTCCATCTGTTATCGCTAATTCTGCCCATATATTTCGTGAATTTCGTTATATTTATAGTAACATTAGTAGATTTTAACACATTTTCGGGATAAAATTTGGGTTGACTATTATGGGAAAGGTTGGTATTATAGATAACAGAAAACGTAGTTTTTTGTCGAATAATGACGAAACCGTTTGGAAGGGGAAACGATAGATCATGATGAAATCAACGGGTATTGTCCGTAAGGTAGACGAACTGGGCCGGGTAGTTATTCCAATCGAGCTTCGCCGTACATTGGGGATAGGTGAGAAGGACGCACTGGAGATTTATGTAGACGGCGAGCGCATCATGCTGAAAAAGTATGAGCCAGCATGTATCTTCTGTGGCAATGCAGAGAATGTTACCTACTTCAAAGGAAAAATAGTTTGTCATGAATGTTTAGCAGAATTGCCTACACCTGTGACAAATTAAAAAAAATAAGTTATAATAAAAAAATCAACATTGTTAATTCTAACCTTTTTATACTCCTTGTTGCCTTCCTGTGCTAGAACCCGGCCAGGAAGGTCTTTTTTTGTGCGCCAGCAGCGTAACAATGACACGGGCGGCAAGGGCAAGTAGGTAATCCTCCTGCTTGACCTTGCCGTCCGTTGTCCCATCAGGCCGCTGCGCACGGCGTACACTCGTTACGTACCCTCGTCCCGTTCCTAATGCTGCGTTTCAGTATCATCCTCTTTAATCATAATCTGATTATAGATGTCCCGCTTGCTTAGCCCTCTATCCTTACCGACCTGCTTCATCGCTTCCTTGCGGCTTTGGATCGTTGCCTGCTCCATATAGTGATGGACATGCTGTTCGATCGTCATATCCGACCACCATGCCGCCCCCTGCTCGCCAGTCGCTGCCGCATCGCTGTCCGCTCCCTCGACCACGAGACAATATTCCCCCAGGGGCGGGTGCTCCTCCAGCCATTCCAGGCATTCAGATACCGTACCATGTACAGCCTCCTCATGCTTCTTCGTGAGCTCACGGGTCATCGCCAGTCTCCGGTTCCCCCATTGCTCCAGCATCGCCTGCAAGGTCTTCTTCAAGCGATGGGGCGATTCATAGAGCAGCAGTGTGCCACGCTGGCTCCGCAGCTCCTCCAGCCAGAGAAGCAACGGCTTCTTATCCCGCGGCGGGAAGCCGGCGAAGGTAAACCGCTCGGTCGGCAGCCCGGACATAATGAGGGAGGAGAGCGCTGCATTCGCTCCAGGGATTGGCACGACAGGGATGCCCGCCTCCACAGCTTCACGGACGAGATCTGCGCCGGGGTCAGAGATGGCAGGCAAGCCGGCATCGCTAACCAGAGCGATCGTCATGCCCTCCGTCAACAGGCGAATCAGCTCCTGACCGCTGGCCTGCTTATTATGCTCATGATAGCTGACCAGACGGGTTGCGATCTCAAAATGTGTCAACAGCTTGCGAGTCTGACGGGTATCCTCGGCCGCGATCAGCTCTGCCTCACGCAGCGTTCGAATCGCCCGGAAGGTCATATCCTCCAGGTTGCCGATAGGCGTAGCAACCAGATAGAGCGTTCCCGTCTCGTGACCGACCTGAAAGCTCTTTTGCACCTTTACCACCGTATATTCATCCTTTCGGCTAGCCTTCTTGAGACGCTTGCCCGTAGTAGATTTCCATTAGCTCCTGCTGATAACGATGATTGGCATCATACACGATGAGCGGCGGCAGCACTCTCAGCTCCGGCTTGCCATCCCGCGAAGCCTCGATCAGCACCATATTGGCCTCAGCCTCAGCATGCGGATGCACCATGCGCAGCCGCTTGGGCTCCAGCCGCACAGCTCTCATCGCATCGATAATCTCAGCGAGCCGCGACGGTCGGTGCACCATAGCGACCTTGCCGCCAGTCCGCACCAGGCGCGAGCACGCTGCCGCGACCTCTTGCAGCGTACAGTGAATCTCATGGCGGGCAATGGCCATATGCTCATTTGAATTTTGGTCGCCAGTGCTCGCTGGCATGTAAGGGGGGTTGACTGTCACCAGATCGTAAACCCCGTACCCCTGCTCCAGATGATAGCTGCGCAGATCCCCCTGAACGATGCGGATTTGCTCCTCTAGTCCGTTCCATTGCACACTGCGCCGCGCCATATCGGCCAGCCGCGGCTGAATCTCCACCGCATCGATCCTCGCCTTGGTGCGCGTACTCAACAGCAGTGGAATGACCCCGTTGCCCGTGCATAGATCAAGGATCTGACCTTTGCGAGGTACACTGGAAAATCTGGCCAGCAGCACGGCATCCATTGAGAAGCTGAATACCTCCGGGCTCTGAATAATATGCAACTCGTGGGTTAACAGATCATCCAGCCGCTCCGACGGCAGCAGCTCTGCCTTCACCCTCTCCATATCCATGCTCCTCCTCCACCATGCGCAACGGATGAATTGAAGGCGATATGCCGCCAATTGCGCATCGAATTGAAAGAAGACCCGCACATGGGGTCTTCTTCAACCTACCTATTAAGTAATAGGGGTCTGCACCGGATTCAACCTTCCTGTCATCAATCCTTGTTCAGGAATGAGAGACAGAACAGGCAGTCTCCCTCCGTGCGCAGATGTCCATAATATACATTGCAAATATGAAAACCCTCATGATACAACCGAGCCAGATTGTCATGTCCCTCACCAACCGCGGGCGTCTCCCTGCTGGTGAAGCCTGCACTGCCGTCAGATGTCTCTTGCTGCATCTGTGGAGCCTGCTCCACCTCTTCAACAGAGGCTTCATCGACCACATGCAGGGATTCACGCTTGAACAGGTCTCTAAGCTGTTGGTTTTCTATGCTGAGGCGTTTATTCTCTTCAAGTAGCGCTTTAATCAATAGCTTCATCTCACCAAGCTCGGTGTGCAGCCCGCCGACATGTGTTTCTAATTGATCCATTCGTTTGAATAAATTATGATTCTCCAAGTCCCCACCCCAGAGTACCGCGCAAAATCGTCGATTATTTTACCACAACATCATCAAAAGGCAGCTCTTTCGGTTTGCCTCCCGTCTCGAACAGTTGAACATAGACCGTCCGCGCAGAAGCGTTAATGCCCGTAACCTTTCCTTCGCCAAGCGAGGTAATAACGACCTTGCCGGTAGCCGGCAGCTCCTCGCGAATGCTCTCATAATTATCATGCTCGTATTTCAGACAGCACATCAGCCGTCCGCACAGACCAGATATTTTGGTCGGGTTGAGCGACAGGTTCTGATCCTTCGCCATCTTGATGGACACCGGCTCAAAATCACCAAGCCAGGAGGAGCAGCACAATATTCTGCCGCACGGCCCGATGCCTCCCAGCATCTTGGCCTCATCACGGACGCCGATCTGGCGCAGCTCGATTCGTGTGCGGAACACACTGGCAAGATCCTTCACCAGCTCCCTGAAATCCACTCTGCCCTCTGCCGTGAAATAAAAAATAATTTTATTGCGATCAAACGTAAACTCCACATCCACCAGCTTCATCTTCAACTGATGATCGCGAATCTTGCCCATACAGGTAGTAAAAGCATTTTTGGCAGCGTTTCTGTTCTCCTCCATCACCTTGGCGTCGGCGTCTCCTGCGATTCGGATCACCTTCTTCAAGGGAAGAACAACATCCTCCTCCTCCACCTGCTTTTGTCCGACTACGACTTTTCCATACTCAATCCCTCTTGCCGTTTCGACAATGACATGCTGGTTTTTCTCCACTGCATGCTCTACAGGGTCAAAATAATATATTTTACCCGCCTTCTTAAAGCGGACACCTACAACATTATACAAGGCTTCTGCCCTCCTGAAGGTTCACCAGAAATTGCTCGAAGGCCAACTGCGGCGCCACATGCGCACGGATCCGCTTGCCAGCCTCCAACGTAGACTCCATACAATACACCCAACCTTCAGCCGAACGCGCAAAGGCATGATTCCGTATCCATTCCAACTGGTCGTTGTAGACGATCACATCTTCCCTGCCGGTCTGATAGTGAATCATATCCTTGTACCATAGCAGCAGCATCGACATCAACTGCTCTGGCTGCTGGCTGGAGCCTGACTTGAATACGTTCTGTGACAGCGTCACCATAGCCGCTGTATACTTTGTCAAGCTCTCCTTGCCTAATTGTATCACTACGTTTCTCGTTTCTGCAAACCCCTCTTGTTGGATAATCTCCCGACATGCATCCATACCGGAGGCCAGATGAACAGCAACCCGGACAAGCTGAGGCGGGTGCCCCTCGTTCAACAACGCCGTCTGCAGCTCAGCAGGAGCCATCGGATGGAAGGGAACGATCTGGGATCGGGAGCGAATCGTAGGCAGAATCGCTTGCCCATTATCAGTGAGCAGAAGGGCAGTAATCGGAGACGAGGGCTCTTCGAGAAATTTCAGCAGACTGTTGGCCGCTGGAAGCGTCAGCTTCTCGGCCCCTTCGAGAATATAGACCTTGCGTTCCTGTCCCTGCTGCCGATAGGATAGCTCATGCTGCAGCTCTCGAATCTGATCGATCTTGATCGTTGCCCCGTCTGGAGCAATCTGCAACAGGTTAGGCTGATTACCATGCTCCAGCTTGCGGCAGGACAGACACTCCCCGCATGCATCCGTTCCATTACGCTCACAGAACAGCGCTTTGGCAAATGCCATTGCAGTTGCACGTTTCCCCGTGCCAGACGGGCCGCTGAACAGATAAGCATGGGATACCTGCTTGCGCTCCAGCGCCTGCTGCAATATTCGCTTCGCATTTTCTTGTCCAACAATGTTCTGGAATGACATCGCTTGTACTGCTCCTCAAAAAAAATAATTGATCAGCAGACCTCTAATCTCGCCGACCCGCTCCAGCAGCTCAATCCTGCCTTGCTCCGTCTCCAGCAGCTCCTCCCCCATGCTGATCAGGACAGCGTCAATCTCCTCAAGCAGCTTATACCGCTTGGTTCGTCCGCGCCGATCCCAGCCCTTCGTCTCCTTGAGGCCTACGCCGCGCCGCAGCGTATCCTCCAGAAACCTCTTGACCATCTGCTTGTACACGGTCAATTCGCGCACGGTCATGGACTTGGTCAGCCGCTCGCCCTGGTTATGAATGTCCTGCAGCTTCTTCTGGAGCTGTTCCTGGGTTCTCAGATGGTCCTGCTGCCCCATCACATCTGCAAAGTTCATCGGATTGGAAGGGCGAGAGCTGAGATCCGCCCGCGCCCGTTCCTGACCGAGCGGTCGAAAACCGGGGTTAATTTTCATCTCTACCGTCACACCCGATCAATAATGTTCAAATCGTTCTACTGGGACGACGAAGACAGCAGCTCCGCCAACTTGCACCTCGACAGGAAAAGGAATATAGGAATCCGTAGTGCCTCCCATCGGCGTAACCGGGGTGACTAATTGGTCGCGTATTTTGCAATTGGAGCGAATGACATGCATGACCTCAGACACCCGCTCATCCTCAATCCCGATCATAAACGTCGTATTGCCCGCTTTCAGAAATCCACCTGTACTGGCCAGCTTGGTCGCGCGAAATCCTTCCTTCACGAGCGCATTCGACAGACGGTTGCTATCCTTGTCCTGCACAATCGCGATCACTAATTTCATCGTAAACCCTCCCTCGTATCGACTTGTTATCCGCGTCTGCGACCTCTATAACGGTTACGTGCACTTCGCCCTCATGGAGCTGTACGACGTAGTATCTACGCTTTTCTACTATTATATATAATTAGACATGAGACGTAGAAAAACCTTTAATGGAAGGAACGGTTTCACTACCTTGCGAATCTCTGGATAACAGCTACAATCGCCTGCTCCAGCACCTGCTCGGCAGATAGTGACGCGTCCAGGCGGACGATCCGTTCCGAATACAATTCATATACCCGTTGATAGCCCTCACGAACCTGCTCATGGAATCGCAGTCCCTCCAGGTCAAGACGATTGAGTTCCCGTGCCCCATCGCGATGAATACGCTGCAGTCCTAGCGCTGGCTCAATATCCATCCATAAGGTCAGATCCGGCATCGTCTCGCCTATAGCGAAGCGGTTAATCTCCCACACGGCCTCCATGCCAAGCCCTCTGGCATAGCCCTGATACGCCAAGCTGCTGTCGATGAAACGATCGCAGATGACAACAGCCCCCTGCTGTAATGCAGGCACAACCTTCTCTACAAGATGCTGTCTGCGCGCAGCGGCATACAAGAGCGCTTCCGTTCTTGCATCCATCGCCGTATGGCGAGCATTTAGAATAACGCCGCGAATCTCCTCCGCGATCGCGATTCCTCCCGGCTCTCTCGTCGTTACCACCGGAACGCCAGCCTCACTCAGACGGTGCTCCAGTTCGCTGATCAGCGTCGTCTTGCCTGCGCCCTCTCCACCCTCCACCGTAATGAAGCGTCCCGAAGGTGATCGCAGCCCGGACAGCGTGGACAGCGCGGACAACTGCTGGACATGGGTTAAATCCATTCGTTTATCGTTCAAAGCCAATGCTCCTAATCGTTTCAGTATCTCATCTATTGTAACAAAGCCGCTCGTCCCGGTAAACGATGAATCGCTGGGTCGCTGCAATCCTCCCATTTACATCAAGCCACTTAATACACCTTGATACGCATCATAGTCGGATCGGATGCCCCCTGGAACTTTGCTCCCTGCCCCGATAGACTGCTAATTACAGCAATCACCTCTGGAGTAAGTCGCTCGCCCGGATACAATATAGGTATGCCGGGAGGATAAGGCGTGATCATCTCTGCACAAATTTTCCCTGCACTATCCTGCAGCCTCACCTGCTCCGTAGCCTCTGATGTACGGTCAAACCACGACAAGCGTACAGGCTCAGAGACGCGAGAGGGAGATGCGCTCCATATCGTAGCCATTCCGCCATACATCTGCTTCTGGCGGCTCGCTGGCACAGCAGATGCTGCCGCTATACTCTCCGCCGCTGTCTCTGAAGCATGATCACTCGCTGCCTCAATCCATCGTTCCTTCAATCGACATCGCTCGGAGATCGTATGCAGTGCTCGCAGCATACGGCTCGCCTCGGCATCGCCAACGGATAAACCAATGAGCAACACACAGTAGCGCGTATCTGCCATCTCCGCCCATATCCCTTCGCGTTCCAACTGCTTCTGCCAGTCGTAGCCGGATATGCCATCCGTGCGATCATAGATGCACAGGCGTAGAGGATCGACCGTGTCCACTGCCGCTTGTTGTACCTGCGCAGACGGTGGTTGATCGTTGGATTTCCCATCCTCTGGGACGGAACATGATGCACCTAAGCCCCCCGCCACTGCCCCCACCCAGGGCAACTGCTCGCATATCGCTTGGCGGAGGCTGATGGAGACGGCCAGCGCACGGTCAAACAACGTCGTCCCCTGATGCGCACAGGCTGCTCGGGCGACATCAAGCGATGCCATGATCGGGTACGATGGACTTGAAGACTGAATGGCCGCTAGTGTCTGCCTCAGCCTGCCTCGATCGATAAGCGGCCCTTGGATATGAAGCATCGCACCCATCGTCAGTGCAGGCAACGTCTTATGTGTCGATTGCACGACCGCATCTGCTCCCGCCTTCACGGCTCCCCCCGGCAGCTTCGGATGAAGTCCGTAATGGGCGCCGTGCGCTTCATCGATGAGCAGCGGAATGCCATAGCGATGCACTAGCTCGGCATAGGCTTGCAGGTGTACACCCTGACCATAATAATTGGGGCTGCTCAATAGGACAGCCGCTGCCTGCGGATACAGGGACAATGCTTGCTCCAGATCAGCCAAGGCAGGTACGGTAGGCAGCCCACTGGCAGCGTCAAGCTGTGGAGAGAGAAATACCGCCTGAGCGCCGGATAACATGATGCCATTCAAAATCGACTTATGAACATTGCGCTGTGTGATCAGGATGGCATCTCGCGGACACTGGCTCAGCAGCAGCGCCAAATTGCCAGAGGTGCTCCCTCCAATCAGAAAATAGGTCTCCTCCGCGCCATACAGTTGTGCTGCCAATTGCTGAGCCTCGTGAATGGCTCCTTCCGGTTGATGTAGATCGTCTGTAACCGACAGCTCCGTCACATCCAGGCGCATTATGCTCTCAAAGCTGGCGCGCACCTGAGGAGGAAGCTGCTGCAATACATGACCATACTGATGACCGGGCACATGCAAGCTGAGCGGATTCAATGCAGCGTGCTGAGATAACATATTGAACAAAGGAGTATGCCAGGAATTCATCTTCATTATCAGCCTCTCTAATCATGCAACATATCATAGTAGTATTTAAATTTTACCATATCCTCCTGCATCATTGATGCAAATTGTGTAGCCTGACCACGTCAAAAACCCTTCGGAGCCTTCTGCCGCCCAAGAGATTTCACTCTTACACCGCAGAAGACACCGAAGGGAACAAGAGAAGATCACGTCTGCTTCTATGCACATCATGCATTTTTTTGCAGCCAGATGCGCCGTAGCTGATGAATGAAGAAAGGGTATTTCGCATCCCTTACATCTGTTCTGACCATCTCCGCTTCGCACGCATCACAGATGAATTCAGACATAATAAATATTCCCTCATCCTTCTCCTGGTTGCATACGATGCAGCATGTCTGACGGTATTCCTCTTCCATCGTTTATCCCGTCCTTTATTCATAGTCTTGCATACCTTCATTATGGCACAAATGATAGGAAAGTATACTTGTTTCATAGCGATTTTCAATATTAATTGAATAAGGGTCTCGTTGCCCCTAGCTGATTCATGAGGATTTCATACAAGAATCGATGGTTGTGGGCGATTTTTTACATCGTATTCATCTATTTTACAATTGGTTCCCGCGTCATCCTCCTTCATCACCATAAAGTTAAACCGCCCTTCGTCCGATATGTATACTATATGACTCTGGAGCAAGCTGGAGGGGCAATAACGTGCAGCGATTAGAAGAGCTTAACGAGAACGCTACGATCTATCATTACCAACTCATTAAGAAAATCCATATCCAAAATGAAGCTTTAACAAGCTATGCCCTCATTGTCTCCGGTTTAGGCATATTTCAGATGATGTTGTATGGCTATATCGGCCTAATCATCTGGCTCATAAGCGGATTATCCATCTACCTGCTGCATTGGGTCATTATTAGGCTAACGATGATACGAGTAGAGGAGCCTGAGGATCGTCGTTGGGGTTGGCGGTATAAAGCGCCATGGATTGGTTATCTACCGATCGCTATGGTCGAGCATCAGTTGTTTCGCAGACTGCACCGTCACTTACTATGGATTGGCCTGTGCGCCTTGGCGCTAGCTTACCCCTGGATCAACGAATCGGCGATGATCAGCCTCATTAGCTGGCATCTGTGGGCGTTAGCCCCCCGTATGATCATCCTTAGCCGGGTGCGCCGTCTCCGCAAGGATGGAGTGCTGCTGCTTGATGATACTGCTGTCAGCTTCTACAAGCGATAGTCGAGAGCGCAGCGCAGGGTTGCGGCTATCGCATTCATCATGGGGGACCGTGGAGGTTCGGAATCGGCTTCTTCGTTCCGGTTCATTCTCCCCCATACAGCCCAAGCTGAGGCCAAGAAAACACAAAAAAGCCTGCCGCAAAATGCGACAGGCTCTCATGTGCTTGGCGACGTCCTACTCTCCCAGGACCCTGCGGTCCAAGTACCATCGGCGCTGGAAGGCTTAACGGTCGTGTT
>Ga0160502_100191_pt1 | contig 72995 bp, 81 predicted proteins | sample DIDnMG_14_FD_108237 | JGI IMG/M metagenome (GOLD analysis project Ga0160502, IMG submission 108237) | Enriched soil microbial communities from UW Madison campus, WI, USA - DID2933_E24_Xylan MG | ecosystem: Environmental > Terrestrial > Soil > Unclassified | place: USA: Madison, Wisconsin... | reverse complement strand
TTTTATATATCGTGGCATCGCTGCCCGAACTATCTTGTTTTGTTCCCCTCCTTGTCGTTGGGACTGCAAAGGTAGAAGACTTTTTCGGTTCCGCAAAATAAAGTTGAACTTTTTTTTCGGGACCCTTTCGGGCTTTTAACCGTGGAAACGCCCTTCCTTAAAGGCTTTTTCCACTTCCGTTTATCGCTTTTCAATCGTCCCTCCCTTGCGGAGTGGTGCAAAGATAGAAACTTTGGCACATATCTTGCAAATTATTCCAGCTTATTTCTTTCGGACAGCACACAAGACGCTGGAATACTGTGCGATATTTTTGACAGGAAGATAGAAGATCAACACTTTTAAAACCTAAATAACGGCATTAAGCATAAGAACACAGGAAATATACACCACGGACAATATCATATCGCGCCTTTCGCTAACAAAGCTATCCAGCCCATTTTTTTAACAGCATATTTATAGAAGATTTCTCCATCCTAAAATGAGAGTTGTAAAATAAAATTCACTATATTCACAACATAAAAGAATAAAATAAACCATTTCATGATAAGAAAAGAATTAAAGTCACTCAAAATCTCTTCTACCAAGGAAGGAACATCCACTGGTCAACACTGGTTTGGCGAGGGAGAAATACTTGTATCAAGCTCTCCAGTAGACGGAAAAGACATTAAACGTATCTTCTCAAGTAGCAAGCAAGACTACGAGCAAGTGGTGGATAAGGCTATCGCTGCAAAAGGTATATGGTCGCGTATCCCTGCGCCGAAGCGAGGAGAAATCGTGCGTCAATTTGGCGAGCGACTACGTGAGCAAAAATCGGCACTCGGCAAATTGGTTTCCTATGAAATGGGAAAATCCTACCAAGAAGGATTGGGTGAAGTTCAGGAAATGATAGACATCTGTGACTTCGCGGTAGGCCAATCAAGACAGTTGTATGGTTTCACCATGCATTCGGAGCGTTCGGCCCATCGGATGTACGAACAATACCATCCTTTAGGTATTGTGGGCATTATCTCCGCATTTAATTTTCCGGTGGCCGTTTGGGCTTGGAATGCGGCCCTAGCCTTGGTTTGCGGAAACGTCATTATGTGGAAGGGGAGCGAGAAAACTCCGGTATGCAGCATTGCCTGTCAAATGATCCTCGCCGAGGTATTGGCAGATAACGACCTACCAGAAGGTATTTCTTCCATTTGCACAGGCGGAGCAGAGCTCGGGCGATGGATGGCAGAAGACAAACGCATCGATCTTGTTTCGGCAACGGGATCGACCCGTATGGGAAAGGAGGTGGCGAGCACGGTGGCAGCGCGTTTAGGAAAATCGCTCTTAGAATTGGGCGGCAACAATGCTATTATTGTCACGCCCCATGCTGATTTAAAGATCACCACTATGGCCGCGGTGTTTGGCGCTGTAGGCACGGCAGGCCAGCGCTGCACCAGCACGCGCAGGCTCATCGTACATAACGAAGTGTACGATCAAGTACGAAGCGCGCTTGTTGACGCTTATGGGCAATTGAAAATTGGAGATCCGCTGGATCCCGACAACCACGTTGGCCCACTAATCGACCGGCAAGCGGCAGACAATTACCTCGCTGCGCTCGAAGACATCGAGTCTGAAGGTGGCCAATTGCTGGTTGAGGGCGGGGTCCTTCAAGGTAAGGGGTATGAAAGTAAGTGTTACGTGAAACCTGTCATAGCGGAAGTGGAGAACCATTACCGCATCGTGCAAACCGAAACATTTGCCCCGATCCTATACCTGATACGCTACGAGGGCACCATAGCCGATGCCATAAAGCTTCAAAATGACGTTGCCCAAGGCTTATCATCCGCAGTTATGACCAGCAACCTGCACGAGGCAGAGCATTTTTTAAGTCATCAGGGCTCCGACTGCGGCATTGCCAATGTAAACATTGGCACCTCTGGCGCGGAAATTGGCGGTGCCTTTGGCGGCGAAAAGGAAACTGGCGGCGGACGCGAATCGGGTTCGGATGCCTGGAAAGTCTATATGCGCCGGCAAACAAACACCATCAACTACAGCGACAGCATACCGCTCGCACAAGGTATCACATTCAACCTGTAGCATGCAACAGGTTCATCAAACCCTTAAAAATCATGAGATCGCTACACGAAATATTAGCACAGCATATCTTAGCGGATGGCCTGCCTATTGTGCTTGACCTTGTCCACTCGAACGGCTCCTATATACGGGACGTAAACGGCGAAACCTACCTCGATATGTTTTCCATGTTCGCATCTTCCCCTGTCGGGTATAATCACCCCCATATTGTCGCGCAACAAGCATTTCTCGGCAAGATGGCCATAAACAAACCTGCGCTATCGGACGCCTACCCACAGGAGTACGGTGCTGTCATTGAAACCTTTGCCCGTGTTGCCATTCCTGCAGAGCTCCCCTACTGCTTTTTCATCTGCGGCGGAGCACTGGCCGTGGAGAATGCACTAAAAGCAGCTTTCGACTGGAAAACGAGGCTTAACCTGAGCCAAGGAAAAACAAAAGAAGCCTCGCAGATCGTGCATTTCAAGCAGGCTTTTCATGGTCGTTCTGGCTATACACTATCCATGACGAACACCAAGGACCCAAGGAAATATATGTACTTTCCGAAATTCGAATGGCCGCGCATCAGCAACCCAAAACTGCATTTCCCGCTGACAGAAGCATCCGTTAAAGAAACTATCGAAAATGAAAAGGAAGCAATAAGGCAGATCGAAGCGGCCATCAGCAATAATCCGGATGATATTGCCGCCATCATCCTTGAGCCCATACAGGCCGAGGGCGGAGACAACCACTTCCGAAAAGAGTTTTTCCAAGCACTACGCAATATTTGCGATCAGCATGATATACTACTGATTTTGGACGAGGTACAAACGGGCTTAGGAATGACGGGGAAGATGTGGGCTTACCAACATTTTGGGATCATTCCAGATCTGATCGCCTTTGGTAAGAAAACCCAAGTATGCGGCATACTCGCCAACAAAGAAAAATTTGACCGTGTGAAGGATCATGTGTTTGTCCAATCGAGCAGGATAAATTCGACGTTTGGTGGCAATTTTGTCGATATGCTGCGCTTCCAGTTTATTCTGGAAATCATCGAACAGGAAGCCCTTGTTGATCACGCAGCACAAGTAGGAAGCTATCTTTTGGCAAAGGTAAGCGATTTGGTAAACCGCAAGGAGTTCCTTTCGAATCCACGTGGTCTTGGCCTTTTGGTAGCCTTCGACTTTGAAAAGAGCGAGCAGCGGGATTCTTTTCTTGCCAAAACTATGGAAAACAAATTGTTGTTGCTCGGATGTGGTGAGAAAAGTATTCGTTTTAGGCCGCATCTAAACGTGAAACGAGAGGATATAGACCGAGCGATGCTCATCGTTGAGCAATCGCTATATGCATAGAAAAATGTCGGAACAGCTTCAACAGCCTCCGTGCGGCGGGCTGCTGGAGTTGTTAATTCGATGCTTCCAAAAGTGCAGTGATTGACTGCTTAAACCGAGTTCGGACACCTTGTCCATCTTTCTTGGCGGGCGTCCACTTGGGCGACTTCTTCATCACCCGGAGCGCCTCCGCTGCAAATTCGGGGCTTATCCTGTTTTTGTTCACGATCTCCACATCACACACGCGCCCATCCTCGCACACGGTAAACTCCATCACGGCAGTCTGCCGTAGTCCATAGTCCACATAGGACGTACTATCGATGCTATGAAGCAGATCACGCACGTTTAGATGTTGTTGTACAAACCTATTCCATCCGCGAACGCCGCCCCTAAACTGCGGATATGTATCTACCGAGGTTACAATAGCGGTATCAGGTGTGGATTGCCCATGAACCCAACAAGACGCAACCAGTAGAAAAAGAAGAATTGACCATTTTTTCATCCTAACCTCCCATCACCCAAAGGTAAGGAAGATTTATGCCTTCGCCAAATCGACATCTTGCCTAAACTGCCCCTGTTCATCGAATATAAAACTCATCGGGTTTTCTGGATTTTTAATGATCTCAAACAAGGTGAATCCCCAAGGTTTCCAGAAATTTTCTAATACCTGTCCATATGTTTTCACCTGCCAGTTGTCAAAGATCGGCTTCATGGTCCAGTCGTTGAGCGGCATAGGCTCGACATACACCTTTCCCGGTGTTTCCATATAGGTGTATTCGGGCAGACGATTAAAGAGATAAGCCGAATAAAAATAACGGGCACAAATTTCTTCGAACTGTATGGGATGCAATTGCTGACCAGCAACAGCCTGCAGCACATCTTCGTGATAGATGGCATGTGTACCATTATCCTGCAAGGTGGCTATAATGGCAAAATCGTTCATCCTGAACGAAAAGATAAGCGTATTGATCTCGTCGCGGTAATTGAAGTTTTCCGAGGCATTATCTACCGGTAAGATCAAAACGGAGAACGGGTTCCGATGTTCGAACTCCATAGCCGTTCGGATAGACTGCAGCATAACATGCAAATTCCGGAATTTATGCACCAAGGCCTGTGAAAAATTCATGGGTTCGCCACTTAACATCGCGTGTCGCACGCCAGATTGAATTTCATTAAACACCACACCATAAAGGATCTTAGCCACCCACTGAAAAAGCTGTACCTGAGACAGCTGTTTAACCGCATCGTAACCTTGCTGCATCGCTTTCTCCACTTCAACTTCGAGCTGATCGAATAAAGCTGCCGTATCCGCCGAACAGGGAAGTTTGAGCGCTTTGTAGGTCACGATATTCTCATCCAACATCTTGAAAGGTTTCTCTTCCAGATCAAATTGCCTCATCATCCATAATGGGAATACCTGAATCTGCTCATCACGCGATTCCAGCGCTTTGCCAGAAAGAAAACAGGTATCATTATCGAATTTGAAATCCAAAAACGGATTATACAGTGTAGCTGCCATAGGAGGCAAAGATATTGCTTTTCAAAAGTGCATTTGTTTGTTTGAGGTCAATTTTGCTAGCGGAAAAGAACCCAGCTAGCCTACATTGACCTTAAAATCCTGAAAAACCAAACTGGCATCCAAAACTTGCCCCTCTTTGGTACGAAGCCCCTTCAAGACCGATGTTTTACCCTTCTCGAGCAAATTTTTCATTTCCTTCTCTTCCAAGAACACACCGTTCAGCGTTCGCCAAATCTTAAAGTCGCACCCTCGTGCATAGTGATCGCACTGCGCCACCTTATCGTATAGTTGGATAAGGCCAGGCTCGCATTTGGGGCATTTGATTTTTCCCTTCTGCAAAGGCTTAACCTCCTCTTGCTGTATCGCTATGCGCAACTGCAGCAATTCTTTGGTTATCTTGATGGTGTAATCCTTGATATGCTTCATAAAGATATCATAGGATACCTTGTTTTCCCGCATCTCTTCAAGTTTCTGCTCCCATTTTCCGGTTAGGGTTACTTTCGCAATGGATCGGTCTTTCACCAATTGATAAACCGCCAGCCCCTTTTCTGTTGGGATGAGCTTCTTCTTATCCCGTTTGATGTAGTCGCGTTGAAACAAGGTTTCGATAGTAGCGGCACGCGTTGCGGGTGTACCCAAACCACAATCTTTCATGGCTTGGCGCATCTCATCATCTTCAATTTCCTTACCCGAAGTTTCCATGGCCTTCAGTAAGGAAGCTTCCGTATGGATTGGCCTCGCTTTCGTGAAACGCTCAGCAAGCTCGAGCGATAGAATCTCTAAGAGCTCCTCTGCGCTGAGCCGTGGAAGCTGTGCATTTTCATTATCCTGATCGTCGATATTTTTATCCTCGTCCGGCAATTCCACCTGATCGGCAGAAAGGCGCCACCCATACTGCTTGATCACGGTACCTTTAGCAATCAGTTCAACACCCTGCGCGTCGATGGTCACGGTGGTGATATCTTTGATGCAGATCTCCGAGAAGCTTTCTACCATGCGTTTGGCAATCATATTATAGATATGTTGCTGCTCCTTCAACATGGGGCCTGGCTTTTCATCGGTTACCAAGAGCGCGTGGTGATCCGTCACCTTCTTATCGTCTACTGATCGCTTATTTAATTTGGCTCCGATAAGATTGCGGCTGATGGTCGCAATCCCCTCCTCTGCGGTATCGGCCAGATGCTGAAAGAGTTTGTCTATTTCCTCGAAAACATCTTCACCTATATAGCGTGATCCTGTACGCGGATAGGTAATAACCTTCTTCTCATACAGCGTTTGAGCAATACTTAACGTTTGATCGGCCGAATAGCCGTATTTCTTGTTGGCATCCTGCTGCAGGGAAGTCAGATCGAACAACAAGGGAGGTGGTTCTTTAGTCTCCTTGGCCTCTACCTTGGCCACTTGGGCCTCCGACCCTACCGTGATCTTCGCTACCGCCTGTTCCGCATCCTCCTTCTTATCGATCTTGTTGGAGGTGGCCTTAAATTTTATGTTGTCCTTCTCGAATCCGGCCTGTATCTTATAGAATGCCTGCGGTTTGAAATCCTTGTTTTCTAGATAACGGGAGCATATCATCGCCAAGGTCGGTGTTTGCACGCGACCAAGCGAAAGCAAGCCCTTGTTCCCTGCCGCCAAGGTCAGCGCCTGCGTCGCATTAATACCGATCAGCCAATCAGATTCCGATCGTGAACGAGCAGACATATAGAGGCTATCGTATGCCGTCCCTTCCTTTAGGTTGGCAAAGCCCTCTTTAATGGCTTTATCAGTCTGCGAGGAAATCCATAATCGCTTAAATGGAACTTTTGAATTGAGGAAATAGTAAATATTCCGAAAAATCAATTCCCCTTCTCGCCCAGCATCCGTCGCCACGATGATTTCTTCGGCTTCATCCAAGAGGCGTTTGATGGTATTGAGCTGTTTGACGGCACCAGCGTCATCAATTTGCTTGCCATCTCTTTTTACCTTTTTAGCTTCCAAGCGAAAGGTAGCCGGCACGATAGGCAGATTGGATACCGACCATGTCGCATAGCCATAAGCCTGCGGTGTACAAAGCTGCACCAGATGACCAAAAGCGTAGGTGAATGCATAGCCATTGCCGGCGATATATCCATCTTTCACCTCCTTGGCGCCCATAACGCGCGCTAGATCTCTCGCCACCGATGGCTTTTCCGCAATAACGACTTTCATTTGGTGTATTAAAACGTAAAAACTAAAAGTTAAAGCAGCTGCACCTCCGATCAATCGGGCTGGCAACTGTGCAACAAAAAAATAAGTTCGTTAGGACCTTCCTAATCCAACGAGGGGATAGATATCCCCTTAATCTTTCGGTAAAGATCCACGGCATACACATCCGTCATCCCCGACACAAAATCCAACACAGCCCGAATCTTTGCATAGGCCTGATTACTGTCAGTATGAAATTGCTCTGGAATCATTGCGACCAATTTTTTATCGAACATCGTTTTGTTGGTTTTTAGATAGGCCGGCACAAATTCTTCCAAAAGTGCATTCATTACCTTGTAACCAGCAATCTCAATCTGCACGACGGTGGGCGCGTTATAGATCTGCGCAACCGAAACCTTGGATATCTTCTTCATCTGCTCGACAATAGGTGCGTCAAGTGCATCCATCAACGCGCTTTCAAAGCTGCCCTCCAAAAACTTGTCTTGGTTTTTCGCAAACACTTCGGCACAGCCATGTATCAATGTATTGATTGCTTTTGCACGCAACAGCTCCACCCTACTTCCCGTATCGGTCAAGCCATCCAGTCGTGCGCGGAGATCCTCGCCTCCACATAACGGTAGCAACAGCTCTTCGACTTCTTTGTAAGAGAGTATCTTGAGGTGATGGGCATCTTCCAGATCGATGATATTATAACAGATATCATCTGCCGCTTCCACAAGATAAACCAGCGGATGACGCAGGTATCCGTTGGGGTTCGTTGGATCTTTTTCGAGCCCCAGTTCTTGGGCTATCTGTACAAAACTTGCTGCTTCGCATTCAAAAAAACCGTACTTCTTACGATGGTGGTTTCCCTTAATGTGACCATCAATAGCCGCACAGGGATACTTCACAATGGACGCCAAAGTCGAATAGGTTAAGGCATATCCCTTTTTATCCTTTCCATTGAAAGGATGTGTCAGGATACGCAAAGCATTGGCATTCCCCTCGAAATGAGTCAAATCTGCCCATTCCTTTGGCGTTACATGCTCTTGATATTTGCGTCCTGCACCTTCTGTAAAGTACGAAGAAATGGCGGCCTCTCCAGAATGTCCAAAAGCAGGATTTCCCAAATCGTGTGAAAGACAAGCAGAGGAGATGATATTACCAACCTCTTGCAAAAATGGATATTCGGTATCGATCGCCGGATTATCCTTTTTCATCAGGTTGTAAAACAGTCTACCCAACGAACGTCCCACGCTGGCCACCTCTAAACTATGTGTAAGTCGATTGTGTACGAAAACCGCTCCCGGCAAAGGAAAAACCTGCGTTTTATTTTGCAGTCTTCGAAACGGAGAGGAAAAGATCAGTCGATCGTAATCGCGCTGAAATTCTGAGCGAGCATCGAGATGATCACTTACCTCCCGGTGCTCATAACCCCACCGCTTTGCGGACAGCAATTGTTTCCAATTCATGTAAACTGTAGATTTTGTATGGTAGCAAATATACCATTTCTAAACTGGAGCTGAAGCAAGCATTTTTTGCAAAGAGCACTTTCCTTTGCTACCGAAAGAACGCCGTAGCGGATCTCCCTTCATCGAATGACCTGATAGCGAACAAGAAACAACAACTGCACCCTTTCAAAAAAAGACTTTTGTCACTTTGTTTTTCCTTCTCAGCTGTATTCCGTATTTTTAAAAAAATATCTACGCACAAATACCATGACATATAAACTTCCGCACCCGGCAGATTTCGAACATAAAATTGATGGCAAAAACACCCACCTGATTGTCCTTAAAAACCGGTCGGGCATGCAGGTTGCTTTTACCGATTATGGCGCTCGGATCGTCAGCATTTTAGTACCTGACAAATTCGGCGATCTACGTGACGTGGTGCTGGGCTTCAATAGCATCCAAGAATACCTTAACGCCGATGAACAATACCACGGCGCAACGATTGGGCGCTACGCAAACCGTATTGCCCGTGGCCAATTTGAGTTGGGTGGTGAAAACTACGTGCTACAACAGAACAATGGCAGGAACTGCTTACACGGCGGCCCCACGGGCTTTCATACGAAGGTATGGGATAGACAGGTTTCCGTAGAGAAGAAAGTGGATTTTTACTATGTATCCGCTGACGGTGAAGAAGGTTTTCCGGGAACGTTGAAGGTCTGCGTATCCTACGAACTGACGGATGACAACGAAATCAGAATCCAATACAAGGCAGAAACAGATAAGGCAACGCCCGTAAACCTGACCAACCATGCTTACTTCAACCTGAATGGGGAAGGCCACAGTGATGTGCTGCAACATATCCTACATATACCGTCAACACATTTTATCGCCATCGACGAACACCAGGTTCCTTTGGGTACCGAAACAGCTGTTGACGAAAGTGCATTCGATTTCCGTACGCCGAAAAAAATTGTGGACGACCTTGACAAGGAGGAAGAACAGCTGCGAATGGGCAATGGCTATGACCATACTTTTGTGAACAAGCAAACCATTGCTACACCCGCAGCATCTGCCTACTCGGAGCTATCGGGTATCAAGCTTGATGTACTGACTACGGAGCCGGGCGTACAATTATACACCGGAAACTTTTTGACAGGTAACGACAAAGGAAAATCTGGGGGCACCTATTTTTCGCGCAACGCTTTTTGTTTTGAGACACAACATTATCCAGACAGCCCAAACCAAGAGCTCTTCCCATCCACGATCCTACAACCTGGAGAAGTATTTGAATCGCAAACGATCTACAGGTTTTCAATAAAAAAGGAGATTTAAAAAATCTCCTTTTTTATTGAACCAGTGTATCGAGTGCGTTCTTGACCTTATCGAAGCCAAAAGAAGCCTTTACCTCATTGAACATACGCACGATCTGTTCGTTGCATAAGTTACCGATACTACCTTCGTGTGTATGATGCACCTCTTTTGCTGGCTGGAAAGTACCATTTTCAATGGCTAAGCCGATGTTACGGTAGGCCTCCCGGAAAGGAATGCCCTGCAACACTTCATTGTTTACAACCTCGACGCTAAAAAGGTAATCGTACTTTGGATCGTCTAAGATATTATCTTTAACCGCAATATGCCCCAGCATAAAGGTCGCGATTTCCAAACATTCGCTTAACGATTGAAACGACGGAAACAGGTTTTCCTTCAGCAACTGTAGATCGCGATGATATCCTGAGGGCAAGTTTGTTGTCATCAGGGCAATCTCATTGGGCAAGGCCTGTATTTTATTGCATCTGGATCGAATCAACTCAAAAACATCTGGGTTTTTCTTATGCGGCATAATACTGGATCCTGTAGTTAAATGCGCTGGGAACGATATAAACCCAAAATTTTGATTGATAAATATACAGACATCCATAGCCAACTTTGCTAATGTCGCTGCTACAGCACTCATCGCCTGTGCGAGTATACGTTCGGTTTTTCCACGCCCCATTTGCGCGTACACCACGTTGTAGTTGAGATCATCGAACCCCAAGAGCTCCGTAGTCATACTACGGTTTAACGGAAAGGAAGATCCATAGCCTGCCGCCGAACCAAGCGGATTCTTATTACATATCTTCCACGCAGCTTTAAGCAATTCGAGGTCATCCACCAAACTTTCCGCATAAGCACCAAACCACAGTCCAAACGAAGAGGGCATCGCAATTTGCAAATGCGTATAGCCAGGAATAAGCACTGATTTATGTTCTTCACTCAACGCGATCAACTTATTGAAAAGAGACTCTACAAGCAGCACGAGATGCTCTATTTCTGAACGAAAGTAGAGTTTGAGGTCTACGAGTACCTGATCGTTCCGAGAACGGCCGGAATGAATTTTCTTGCCCGCTTCGCCAATGCGCTCGGTCAAGAGCATCTCCACCTGCGAATGTACGTCTTCCACCGATTCATCGATTGTGAAATTACCGGACGTGATGTCCGCGTAGATATGTTTAAGCTCTCGCTGGACAGCTAGCAAGTCATCTGTAGGCAAAAGCCCTATCGTGTTCAACATCTTTGTATGTGCGAGCGATCCCAACACATCAGCCGCGGCAAGCTGCAAATCCATAGCACGATCGTTGCCTACGGTAAATGTTTCCACAAACTTGTCTACATTGATGTTCTTTTGCCAAATCTTCATTGCTGTATGGTTTTATGCTAAAAAAAGGAAATGTTTTGCTAAGCGAACTTTCCGAGGCTCAAATTTACTATTCTTTAGCAAATAATCGTCTAGCTGTTTTATGCATTATCATATTTTTCCACTAACAGGGACCTAGGTACTTCAGGGGATAAATGCACAATTTACTGAAAAAACCCGCTGTGACGCATTCTTAAAAAAAATGGCTGAATTCAATAAAGTGTCTTAAAACGCTAGAAACACAATAAAAAAGTAAGCACTCACTTTATTTAAAAAAAAGTCTTTGCGTGAATCTATTATATACCTATGTTTGTAGAAGTAAGGGGAAAATGGAAGAAAGAAAATAAAGGCAGTGAGTTGATACTCACACTTTATTTGCCAAGGCTAGACAAACTAAAATGTGATAGACGAAGGTCTTAAATCTTGAAAAAATACAGCTAACCATTTATAAACTAATTTTGTTCTGAAAGCGTATCTCGACCTGTGATACGCTTTTTCTTTTGATGTGTAGTCCGCATTAATTTATATATTTGTATTTGGTAGACAGAACACTTTATTCATTTTTAAAGCGTAAATAAAAACTAAAAGAGCTATGGGAACAGAAAGTAAGCGACAACAACGATTTGCGGGTGTGATACAACAAGATCTTGCAGAGCTTTTCCAGCGTGAAGGTAATGCATGGGCTCCGGGTGCATTTATTACGGTTACACGGGTTCGAATGACTCCGGATTTGGCTATTGCACGGGTATACCTTAGTTTCCTGAACACCAAGACGGCCAAAGAAGATCTCGGTAACATACAAAGCAAAACCAATGAGATTCGCTACAAATTAGGAACACGCATCAAGAATCAGGCACGGATTGTACCGCAGCTGGAATTCTTTTTGGACGATACCAATGAGTATGTCGAACATATGGATAAACTCTTTGACGAAATCAGTAAAGAACCAAGACAACCAGATTAATATCTGGTTTTTTGCTTTTAGGCCCCTATGCCCTACCGACTGGACGAGCGACTAACTTTCCCCCATCCATCCCTTGCTGATGACGATGGTTTATTGGCCGTAGGCGGAGATTTATCCCCTGAGCGCCTTTTACTTGCCTACGAACATGGCATATTCCCTTGGTACTCGGACAATAGCCCTATTTTATGGTATGCGCCACACGAACGGTTTGTGCTCTATCCGGATGAAATCAACATCAGTAAAAGTATGCGTCAGTTTATGCGCAACAGCAAGCTAACGGTTCAGGTAGACCAATGTTTTGCCCAAGTCATCGCAATGTGCGCAGCCAAGGATCGGGTCGGTCAGGATGGTACTTGGATTACGGAAGAGATGCAAGATGCCTATGTCAGACTACACGATTTAGGCTTCGCACATAGCGTAGAAACCTATGACGAGCACGGCAACCTTGTAGGCGGTTTATATGGCATACAGGTGGGTAACGTATTTTGTGGTGAAAGCATGTTCTCTCATGTAGCCAATGCGTCCAAACTCGCTTTTATACATCTATGCCAACATGTCGGCCTTCAATTGGTAGATTGTCAAGTATACACCGACCATCTGTCCTCGCTTGGTGCAAGAATGATCTCTGGCGATGCTTATTACAACCTTTTACAACAACAAAACCTAAACCCTCATGCTTTTTAAAGAACACTTTGATATCCCAGAGGACATAACCTACCTAAACACCCCGGGCAATGGCGTATTGCCACGTCAAGTGCATCAGTGGAGATCTGCTCGAGAACAGTCGTTTTTTGACTTGAACAGCCTACTCAGAGATCAACAGGCCGACCTAATCAATAGCGTTCGAGACAGTCTCGGAAATACTTTTGGAGCGCAAGCACAACAGGTATTCTGCACGCCAAACTTTTCCTTTGGCTACAGTACCTTACTCGACTTGCTACCCAAGGAAACAACCTTCCTACTCTTGAACGAGGACTATCCATCCTTAAATTATCCGATCATCAGCCGCAATTTTTCCTATCAGCGTGTTGCCTTGGACGCACAGCTGGAGATGAACATCCGGGAAGCGATATCGCAGTTTAAGCCTGATGTACTGGTCTTGAGCATGGTGCAATATATCAACGGCATCAAAATAGACCTAAACTTTATCAAAGAGCTAAAGCATGACTTCCCGCAACTGCTCATCATCGGTGACGGGACACAGTATTTTGGTACCGAACCGTTTTCCTTTATCGAATCGGGGTTTGATGCTGTAGGTGGTAGCGGCTATAAATGGCTTTTATCTGGATTCGGTAACGGCTTTTTAATGCTCAGCGATCAATTTATAGAATTTTTACAGCGGGTGATTGGCGAAATAGCGCGTCCCAAGGAGGCCATGTGGGCAGGAAAATCCATGCTGCAAACATTTTTTGAGCCAGGGCACCAAGATACATTGAGCCATGGAACTTTAGGGCAGTCCTTGGCATTCTTGAATAGCTTGGGACTGGCGGCTGTAGGAAAGTACATCAGCGATTTATCGCAACTGGCTCATGAAGAGCTGAGCAAGCGGCAATTGCTGCTACCCGAAGTAGCGGCCCGCACGACGAGATCGAGCTTGATCAACATACAGATTTCACCAGCGCACTATACTACGCTTATGGAATCTGGGGTGAAGTGCTTCCCGCGTGGTAGCGGCATTCGAATAGGTATACACCTGTACAACACGGAAGATGACCTGCATCGCTTATTGCAGATCATCGATCGTCTTTAATACATAAAAAGAAAATACGATATATGAAATATAAAATTGGCGACTTGGTTCGCTTTGTCGACGAACCTATCGAGGGGCACATTACCTCTTTTCAGCAGAACGACATTGTCGGTGTGACCGATGAATCTGGCTTTGAGATACCAGTCTTGGTCAGCAAGATTACCCTTGTTCATGGCAACATGCGCCGTGCGGACGATGAGGAAGCACCGCGTAGTTCGGCCGCAAGCAACCAACCTTTTGTGGAACGGGGCATCTATTTGGGCGTCGATGGCGAGCAACGTGATGGCCTGGCTAAATTTTTCATTGTCAACCACAGTTCTTTCGAACTGTTGGTGAGCATTGCGGAAATCAGCGGAAATAAAACTATTGGAGTATTTGCAGAGAAAGTACCGCAGCAAGATTTCGTACAGTTCTATACGGCGAATTTCAACAGTGTGGGCAAATGGCCAAATTTTGATATTCAAATCTTGCGCCATAGCGCACAGACGCACCTTTCGATAGCTCCAATAAGAAAGGAGTTTCGCGTGAAACCGATGGATCTTATCCTATCAAAGGAGAACGACCCGATTATGGACACGAAAATATGGCGGTTCGAGCTGGACAAGCCCGAAGAGAATCTCGGATTGGATAAGTTGAAAGATCATTTTATCAGCCATCGGCCTAACAAACGTTAGTGCCGAATTTCCATACTATACAAAATGCCCGTCCAGACAATGTTCTCGACGGGCATTTTATCTTTGCCTATAAAAAAGATGAACTACCCTCCTTGCGTGTTCTCCGTATCGGCATGCGCCACAACGGTTTTCTTAACCGAGACCAGCATGACCAACGCGCCAAAGAATAGAAAAAACCAACCCCATTTCAGATGTAGAGTGGACGACAACAAATTATCGACAAACTTCATCCCGAAATAATTATTGATCTTGAAATAGACCGCCACAAATCCCAATACGCACCAACCCAGGTAAATCTTGGTACAAAGGCGGTAGAAACTTACTTTTCGCAAGAAAAATGCAAGCACGCACAGCGCCAACAAACCATAGGTAATAAAAAACAAACTGGCATCTGTTTGATATAAATTCCAATTCCCTTTAATGGGTACTTTGAGAAATGGAAGAAACAGCGGCGCCAGCGCGGAAACAAATATGCCTATGAGGGCCATGGGTTTTCGAAGGATATACATATTTATGCTAAATTTTCTATGCAAAGATTTAGAATTCTTTGTCCATTTTACAATAGTTTGGTAAAAAAACATGAGAAAAATATGTTGCCTATATCACCTATTTATCGACCATGACGTGATGGCTATCACCATAAAGAACAAGCCCAACCACAAGAAGCAGTAAATCAATATTTTAACAAAAAAATAACATTATTTAAAATCATTCTAAATTCTCCGTATTGACAGATTTTTGACAGAAAAGCCTTTGCTTTCATCTACATTTGCAGGGAGAAATTATAGAGCAAGATAGGCTTTGAAGAATTTAAAAGTTATAGCATTTACCCACAAGCACGTCGAATTAAAAGACTTGGGCAATTTGGTCATCTGCAACGAGGAGTTGGAAGAACGCTTAATTAACCTAAAGAATAGCTTAGATATTCCGGAGATTTTTTACATCGCTACGTGTAACCGTGTGGAGTTTGTTTTTTCTGGCGCGCATGAACTCAATGATGAATTCATTGCGAACTTCATGCACCGGATGAACTTTTGTGTTCCGAGCGAGCGCTTGCAATGCTATTTGGGTCAAGTGACGCGATACTCCGGCATGGATGCTTTAACCCATCTTTTCCGTATGTCTTGCTCACTGGAAAGTCTAGTGGTGGGCGAGAAGGAAATTCTTGCACAGGTTCGCCGCGCTTACGAGCGTTGTCGCGAAGCGGGATTCACAGGCGACTATCTGCGCTTGGTGATGGATCGCTTGGTCAAAACGGCTAAAGAAGTTTATACCTACACCAATATTGCGCGTAATCCAATTTCAGTCGTTTCCTTGGCCTACCGTAAACTCAAAGAAACGAAACTTCCGCAAAACGCACGTATTTTGGTTATAGGCTCTGGAGAGACCAACCAAAATTTGGCAAAATATTTAAAGAAACATCAGCATTCCAATTTCACGGTATTCAACCGTACGTTGGCCAATGCGCAGAAGCTAGCGGCAGAGCTTAATGCAGAAGCCTTCCCACTTTCTGCATTGGGAAGCTATAAAAAGGGATTTGATGTGATGATTGTCTGTACCGGATCACCAGAAGCAATTATCGATAGCAACCTTTATGAAATGCTCCTGAATGGAGAAACCGACCGTAAGGTGGTTGTGGATCTGGCCATTCCCAATGACGTCGATGCCGATGTCGTAGCAAACTTCCCTATCCAGTACATCGAAGTGAGCAGCTTGCAGGCCATCGCCGAAAAGAACAAGCAAGATCGTTACAACGAGTTGGAAAGTGCTGACGCCATCATCCAACAGAATATTCAAGAATTTCTTCCGATCATCAAGCAACGTCGCGTGGAAGTCGCGATGCGTGAGGTGCCCGAGAAGATCAAAGAGATCCGCTCTTTCGCGCTTAACGAAGTTTTTGCACAGGACGTGCAAAAGCTAGATCCCCAAGCGCGCGAGATCTTAGAGAAGGTTATCAACTACATGGAAAAGAAATATATCAAAGTTCCGATGGTGATGGCCAAAGAAATTCTCGTAAAAAATTCCCAATCGGAAATCAATTAATCGCTTTCGTCGTTCAAATTGTAGCCTAATTCTGACAATGATAGTCGGGATTGTATGACTATTTGGTTAAATTTGTACGCATTTTCAACACAAAAGTATTAAGAGTGAACAGAAAACTTATCATTGGAACCCGAGGTAGTCAGCTCGCACTATGGCAAGCCAATCATGTCAAAGCGCGTCTCGCAGAAATCGGGGTTGAATCCGAACTAAAAATAATCAAAACCCAGGGAGATATTATTCAACATCTGCGCTTGGATAAACTCGAAGGAAAAGGATTTTTCACCAAGGAGCTCGAAGAAGAGTTGCTATCGGCCCAAATCGATTTGGCTGTTCATTCACATAAAGATCTACCTACCGTGAACCCTCCCGGCTTAATCATTGCCGCGGTGTCGGAGCGGGAAGATCCGGCAGAGCTTATTATCATCCATAAGGACTGTGTAGACATCAAAAAACGTTTATCCCTAAAACATAACGCCTCGGTAGGCACCTCGTCCAATCGTCGTAAAGCGCAATTGCTATCGCTGCGTCCGGACTTGGAATTTACCGATCTACGCGGAAATCTGCAGACACGTATCCAAAAATTACGCGACGAACAGTACGATGCCATTGTTTTGGCCAAAGCAGGTGTAGCCCGTATCGATATGGATCTATCGGATTTCCATATCGAGGAGATAGCACCTATTGAAGTGGTGCCTGCTCCTGCCCAAGGTGTCCTTGCCATTCAGATCCGCGAATCGGACGAAGCATTATTCCAGATCTTACAAGGCATCAATGACGAGCATGTTGCCGGTACGATAGCCGTGGAGCGCAAAGTATTGAATATGTTTGATGCAGGTTGTCACGCTCCACTAGGCTGCTTTTGCCGCAAAGCAGACCAAGGCGGCTATGAAGCTTGGACATCCATTGCGGAGGATAACGAAGATTTTCCCGACAGATTGTATGTAAAGGCTGATAGCACGGAAGGCATGGCGGATCTTATCTTTTCAAAGTTCCAAAAAGGAAGAAAGATGCCTTCAAGTGTCTTTATCACCCGCGATTTAGACGAAAATTCTTACCTAGGTCGATATCTTGCCAAACATCAGGTCCAAGTGGATGCACGTTCGCTGATCAAAATCTACCCGACAATCAACAAATTGGACTCATTTATATTGAAGCGTGCCGATTGGATATTCTTCAACAGTAAAAATGCCATCGACCACTTCTTCAAACTCGATCCATTGATCCTTAAGCGCACGAAGCTTGCGGTATTGGGCAGAGGCTCGGAAGATGCTTTGCGGAAGTATGACCGTGTGGCAGATTTTTCCGGAGACAACCTGGGTATAAAAACAACCGACATTGCAAAAGAGTTCGCCAAGCTCGTAGATGGCCAAACGGTGTTTATTCCCCGTGCAAAAGATTCCCTCCTGTCGATACAGCAGGAGCTGACGCCGGAAACCAAAGTGATCGACATGCCAATCTATGAAACAGTACTTGAAGAAAATGTGGATAAATCCAATGCCGATGTATTGATCTTCACGAGTCCGAGCAACGTAGAAGCTTATTTTAGGGATAATCTTGTTGATCCTGGGCAGCAAATAATCTGTATCGGTCATTCCACCGCAAAAAGCGTTGAGGCTATGGGCCTGCGTTATACGCTTCCATTCACGCCCGACGAAATCGGTCTTTCGGAAGCTATTTTTGGATTAAACTATTAATTTACCGAGAGAGCCCCATAAGCTCTCTTTTTACTTATACATGTTACCTTATGATGTTACAACGTCCCCGAAGAAATAGAAAATCAGCCGTCATCCGAGATATGGTGCAGGAGCATCACCTATCGGCATCGAATTTGATCTTTCCGCTATTTATTGTGGAAGGACAGCAACAGAAAACCGAAGTATCATCCATGCCGGGAATTTTCCGCTATTCGATCGACAATCTGTTGCGGGAAGTTGAGAGCTGCTTAAACCTCGGATTGCGTGCCTTCGATCTATTCCCGAATATCGAGGATTCATTGAAAGACCGATATGCAACCGTAAGCTATAAGGAAGGAAACCTATACCTACGGGCCATTGAGGCGGTGAGGAAGAATTTTCCGGAAGCCTGCATAGTGACCGATGTGGCTATGGATCCTTATAGCTCCGATGGACATGATGGCATTGTCGAAAACGGAGAGATATTGAACGATGAAACCTTAGAAGTACTGGGAAAAATGTCCTTGGCGCATGCCCAAGCAGGAGCCGATATTATTGCGCCATCCGACATGATGGATGGACGCATAGGTTATATCAGGTCACTTTTGGACGCGAACGGCTTCAAACATGTTTCGCTGATGTCCTACACGGCTAAATATGCTTCAGCTTTCTACGGTCCGTTCCGAGACGCGTTGAACTCGGCGCCAAAAGCTGGAGATAAAAAGAGCTACCAGATGAACCCTGCGAATTCGAGGGAGGCGTTGATCGAAGCACAGCTCGATATGGAAGAGGGAGCAGACTTTCTGATGGTTAAGCCTGGCCTTCCCTACCTAGATATTGTAAAATTGCTGCATGATAATTTCGACTTGCCCATTGCGGTATACAATGTTTCCGGCGAGTACGCCATGTTGAAAGCAGCTGTAAAGAATGGATGGCTGCATGAAGAACGGGCCATCATGGAAACGCTGCTCAGCTTCCGACGTGCTGGAGCTACTTCCATCTTAACCTACCATGCCAAAGAGGTTTTGGAAAAAGGATGGTTGAAAGCATAAAAAGACAATAAATTATAGGAGGGGTACATGTTGTGCCCCTTTTTTTTTAACCCTGCGAGGCAAATTCCAAAAACGTGAACACATAGCCCTTTGTGAGGTAGGTCAGGATTCACACGCTAATTTATATGAAATACTGACCCAAAAATGAAGTTCTATTTATGAAAATTGGATAACTTAGCGTCTTAAATTTTCGATTATGGCAACACAGTACCAAGATATATCAAGAACAAAATCGGCCGAGTTATTTGAAAAAGCAAAGAATTTTTTCCCTGGGGGTGTCAATTCGCCCGTAAGGGCCTTTAAGTCTGTATATGGAACGCCGTTATTCATCGAGCGCGGCGACCAAGCCTACGTTTGGGACGCCGACGGCAATAAATTCATCGATTTCTGTTGTTCTTGGGGTCCCCTTATTTTAGGGCACAATAATGCCCAGATACGTGAGGCTGTAGCGGCACAACTGGACAAGGGCTTAAGCTTTGGCGCCCCAACGCGCTTGGAGAATGAACTCGCTGAATTGATTCTTAGTCATAACAGCTATATTGAAAAGCTTCGTTTTGTGAGCTCCGGAACAGAGGCTGTCATGTCGGCCATACGTTTGGCTAGAGGCTACACCAAACGTGATAAGATCGTTAAATTCGAAGGGTGCTACCACGGACACTCGGACTCGCTGTTGGTGAAAGCAGGCTCAGGACTAATAACCTTCGGCGAGACATCCTCGGCAGGTGTTCCGAAGTCGTTTGCCGAGGAAACGATTGTTATTGCGCTTGATGATAAAAAAGCACTGGAGGAGGTATTTGTTCGTTTTCCAGATCAAATCGCAGCAGTTATTATAGAAGGCATTCCGGCCAATAATGGGTTGCTTCGTCAAGACCAGGAATACATCGATTTCTTACGGGCAATAACCAAAGAACATGGTTCGCTTTTGATTTTTGACGAGGTTATCACCGGATTTAGGTTAGGCTTTCAAGGTGCCGCGCATCACTATGCTGTGCAGCCGGATATTATCACCTATGGAAAGATTATTGGCGGTGGTATGCCCGTTGGAGCTTATGGTGCGTCAAAAGAAATCATGTCTCATATCTCCCCTGACGGAGGCGTATACCAGGCCGGCACCTTATCCGGTAACCCTATTGCTATGGTGGCTGGCATTGCTACCTTGACGCAGCTCGCTGCACCCGGATTTTACGAAAAGCAAGAGCAAACCACGAAATCCTTCGTCGGGGCCTTACGTAGCTATATCGCGGATAAACATTATGAAGTTAAAATTTTTACGGTAGGCTCTATCTTTTGGTTTGCTTTTACTGCCCAACAACGGATAAGTCGTGCTGAACAAATCGATCCGCAGTCTATGGAGAAATACAAGATTATGCATCGCGAACTCCTAAATCAGGGAATATATTTTGGGCCTTCCGGATACGAAGTAGGCTTTATTTCCAGCGCGCATAGCGAGGAAGATCTCAACACCAGTATTCAGGCGATAAAAAACGCTTTGGACATCGTTTTTCAATAAAGAAAACTTTTTGTTGCTAGGATTGTTAAATAGCAGGTTAATATATAAAATCATTCAAATCAAAAGATATGAAAATGAAGACATTGACAACTGCTTTAGCTGTTCTCGCGGTATCCGCAAGTATTGTATCCTGTAATTCGACAACGAAGAACAGTGAAGGCGAAACCCAAGATTCTACTGCGTTAGCGGACTCTGTTGGCGCTATCGCGGTAAATCCTTTACAGCATTCAAAAGAATTCCCAGGAGCAACGTTAAAGATTGCTTCAATTACTTCCGAAAAGGTAGGAACGGATTCTGCAAAGATTACGGTAAAGTATGACGTGAGTAACTTCAAGCTTACCGAACAGACGGAACATGAACACCATATGGCCAATTCGCATGAAGGACAGCACATCCATTTTATATTGGATAACACCCCTTATGCAGCGCTTTACAAGCCGGAACATAGTGTGACTGTACCGTTGAATTCGGAGCATTACCTGATGTCATTCCTGTCGCGCTCCTACCACGAGGCTATCAAGACGCCAGAGGCACATAAATTGGTCAAATTTAAGATCGATGCCGAAGGTAAGCTGACTGAAGAAGCAGCACCGAAAGATATTGCGCTATTCTATAGCCGTCCGAAAGGCGATTATAAAGGTGAAGATACGAAAGCTCTACTTTTGGACTTCTTTATTGCGAATGGTACGTTAGCTGCTGATGGACATCACGTGAAAGCCTCTATTAATGGGCAAGACTTTACACTCGATCAATGGGTACCTTATGAGATCTTAAATCTTCCAATGGGTGAAACGACGGTTAAATTAACGCTTGTGGATAAGGATGGAAATGCCGTTACCGGCGATAACGTTTCGGTAGAACGCAAGATCAATCTTTCTGCAGAATAAAATCAGTAAAACTAGAAAAACAAAAATCTCCGCACCTGAGTGCGGAGATTTTTGTTTTTCTAGGGATCTAATACGTTTAAAAACCTACGCTTTTTAAATTCAGCCCAGTACGTTCGTCTAGGCCGAACAAAAGGTTCATATTCTGTACAGCCTGTCCGGAAGCACCTTTCAACAGGTTGTCTGTGGCATTTAAAATCAGCAAGTGATTTCCGTGTTTCTCCAGATGAATAATACTTTTATTGGTATTCACGACTTGCTTCAGATCAATATTCGCTTTACTGATCCAAGTAAAAGGGTGCTCTTTGTAGTAACCTTCATACAACTGGTAGGCCTCTTCTTCACTTAGCGCAGATTCCACATAAATCGCCGAAAAGATACCGCGTGTAAAGTCACCACGCTGCGGCACGAAATGAATCTTCTCTGCCGCACGCTCCAACAGAGACTTTTCAGAAGATGGCAAAAAACCGGCTTGCAGCTGATCCAACGATTCGGATATTTCCTGCAGATGTTGGTGCTCAAAAGACTTATACGCGGAAAGGTTGTTGTTGCGCCAGGAAAAATGCGTTGTTGCGCCAGGCTTTTGTCCGGCCCCTGTCGATCCAGTGGTAGCGTTGATATGTACCGCATCAGGCAGCAAATTCTTTTGCGCTAGAGGCAGCAAAGCCAGCTGTATATTCGTAGCGAAACAACCAGGATTGGCAATATATTGTGCAGATCGTATAATCTCTCTGTTCAACTCTGGCAGCCCATAAACAAATTTTTCACCTTGATAAGCGGCATGCGCTTTTAACCGATAATCTTGCGATAAGTCGATAATCTTCACGGTTTCCGCGACGGGATTGGCAGCTAAAAACTTACGTGCATCGCCATGTCCCACGCATAGAAACAAGACGTCGATATCCGAATGAAATTCTGCAGAAAACGTGAGTTCCGTATCCCCGAAAAGGTCGTTGTGAACATCATAAACTTTGTTCCCAGCGTTTGATGCCGAGTTGGCAAAAACGATCTCAACATGGGGATGATAGATCAGTACACGAAGCAACTCCCCGCCGGTGTATCCCGCCGAACCAATTATACCTACTTTAATTTTGCTCATCATTAAATCATGTTATGCAGCCCATAGAAAACAAAGAGAGAAACCCTGTTATAGACCTCTCTCCTTGTTGCCCACAGGGCCTATTATAATGCTGTTTTTGTAAACGTTAAAAATTCCGTGTCGGGATCCTCGATCTGAAATCCCATTTTCCTGTAGAGGCGTTGGGCGGTTGCATTTTCCACCTGTGTCGAAAGGCGCACAAACGTAGCCCCTTCTTGTTTGGCAAACGCTAGCGCCTTTTTTATCAAACCCTCACCAACACCTTGACCACGCGCCTTAGCATCGACATATAGATCATTTAAAATCCAATTTTTACTCGTCCTCATCGAAGAGAATGTAGGGTAAAGTTGTGTAAATCCAACCGCCTTACCATCTTGGTAGGCTACGAAGATCACCGATTCTTTGTTGGCCCACCGAGCTTCAATGAATTGCCTTGCACGATCCAGATCAGATTCCTGTTTGTAGAATACACGATAGGCGTCAAAAAGCGGAACTACATCTTCCAGTCTATCCGAGGAAATACGTACGATCATCCTTATTTTTCATTGACTTTATGCCAGATGATTGTTTGGTTACCGAAGATCTTCGCGAAACCTTTCACGTCATCCCCAGTATATCCTTTGTTCATCTCGCCATAGCTTCCAAATTTATTGGACATCAGATCATGGTCTGACTCAATACCGATAACGATGAAACGATAAGGATGCAGCTCTACAATCACGCGTCCAGTTACCGCTTCCTGCGACGAACTCAGGAATGCTTCGATATCACGCATCACTGGATCGTGCATCTGCCCTTCGTGCATGTAATTACCATAGAAACCTGCAATCTGGTCTTTCCATGATAACTGCCACTTGGTCAAGGTATGTTTTTCCAAGGTATGGTGTGCTTTGATCAGGATCAGCGGGCCGGCGGCCTCGAAACCCACACGTCCCTTGATACCGATGATGGTATCACCGACATGGATATCCCGGCCGATACCATATGGTTGCGCCAGATCCTGCAATTGTTGGATAACTTTTACCGCCCCAATTTCCTTTCCATTGAGCGCAATAGGTTCTCCTTGTACAAAATCAATCGTTACACGCTGAGGTTCCGTGGAAGAAACTTGCGTTGGCCATGCCGATTCTGGAAGATACTGGTTGGATGTAAGCGTTTCTGCTCCTCCAACCGACGTTCCCCATAGCCCTTTATTGATGGAATACTTCGCTTTTTCGGCGTTGATCTCTACACCGTGCTTGGCAAGGTACTCGATTTCCTCTTCCCGAGAAAGCTTAAGATCCCGGATTGGTGTGATGATCTCCACACCTGGAATCAAGATATTGAAGATCATATCGAAACGAACTTGGTCGTTCCCAGCTCCTGTAGACCCATGCGCCACGCAGGCAGCACCGATCTTCTTCGCATAATTAGCTATGGCCGTTGCTTGACACACCCGCTCGGCAGATACCGAAAGCGGATAGGTTGCATTTTTCAGCACGTTTCCAAAAATCAAGTATTTGATCGTATCGCGGTAATAGTCTTCCGTTTCGTCGATAACCTGGTGAGACTTCACTCCTAAATCGTAGGCGCGCTTTTCGATAGCCTGCAATTCATCATCGGAAAAACCACCGGTGTTTACCACCACGGAATGCACTTCAAGACCTAAATCTTTGGTGAGATAGATACAACAAAAAGAGGTATCTAAACCACCACTAAACGCCAATACTACTTTTTTCATTTTATATATTATATATTAATTATGAAAGCTACTGTATAGCTTCAAATTTACAAATTATATTCCTTTCATGGCCCCCGTTCCTACCGGAAATACCGCAGCAACGATTTTCTTGGATGATTTCCACAACTTCGCTTCGATCCGCTTAAGCAATGATTGCTTTTTTACGATACGATCCAATCTTTCTTTCGCTTCTGCTCGTCGTTGAATCTTTTCTTTCAACTCTCGCTCTTTCTCCACCGGATCCCACAGCATAGCCGTGCACATACAGTTTTTACGTTCCTTACTGATGAGGATATCATAATTGACGCACGATTGGCATCCTTTCCAAAATTCTTCATCCTGTGTAAGTTCGGAATAGGTAACTGGTTCATAGCCTAGATCCGAATTTATTTTCATAACAGCTAGTCCCGTTGTAAGGCCAAAGATCTTGGAATGTGGATATTTCTCTCGAGACAGCTCAAACACCCTCTTTTTGATCGCTTTAGCCAAGCCTACTTTACGAAACTCCGGGTTGACGATCAGACCGGAATTGGCCACATAATCGCCATGACTCCACGTTTCAATGTAGCAGAACCCGGCCCAACGACCATCCTTGTGCAACGCTATTACGGCTTTGCCATCTTCCATCTTACGCGCTACATATTCCGGCTTACGACGTGCTATCCCTGTGCCCCGTGCCTTTGCCGACTCAAACATTTCGTCGCAAATTGCCTCTGCATACCCTATGTGTGCAGCTGTGGCAGGAATGATTAAAAAATCTGAAAGTGTCATCTGAAATGTTGACCTATTAACTTGCACCGCAGTGCATTAATAAAAGCTTGTTATTTAACGATTGAGGAACCACCGAGCTGAGTGATTGTCATAGTGGGAGTCGCCTGCCTCGGAATCAAGCTCGAGGCAGAATAGGTCGTCGTAGCCTTAAAACCGGACAGTTGAATGCATGCTTCCCATATAGGAATTCCATCACCCGCTTCTTGTGAAGCTGTACCGGACAATCCATATATGCGTTTACGTATTTCATTTATCTGTCTTTCAATCTCTAGACTGCGCAAAAGTAAAAAAATATTTTTTTCTTTTATGCAATCAGCATGTAGTTTTTTTATTAAAAAAACATTAACCTTTCCCTCCCATCGCCAATATAACAATAGGACGCATTATTCGCTGAAAGGTTCAAAAGATGTCAACTTCCTGTCAGGAATGAAGCATAGTTTTATAAGTCTATCTATTTATGTAATTTTGCGTCACATTTTTAAGCACATAAACATGGTTGGTCCGAGTATTATCTTTTATATTTTTTTCGCCGTCCCATACATCTTCGTGATGTACTGGCTCGTGAAGCAGGACAAGAAAAAGTACGTTTGGGGATTATTGGTCGTGACCGTTATTGCTATTATCGGGATCATCGTCTCGCAAAAGGCAAGTAAGGTGGCTTTGCAAAATTATCAGCAGCACCAAATTGATGCGCGCGAGATAGAGGAAGAAAACAGATTGGATTCGCTCCAAAAGAATAAATAAAGAGCTCATATGATTTAGCCTTAGTTTCTGTAGTGCAGTAACTAAGGCTAAATAAGCTATTTTTTAGCTCCGTTAACTAATCGGAAATTCCCTCCAATTTGAATAGAAAGGCATAGTTGAGCGCCACATCTTTTAGATAATCAAAGCGTCCGGAAGCGCCGCCATGTCCATAATCCATATCCGTTTTTAACAAGATCACATTATTTCCCTTTTTGGTAGCGCGAAGTTTAGCTACCCATTTTGCCGGCTCGAAATACTGGACTTGGCTATCGTGAAGGCCTGTAGTTACTAAAAGGTTCGGATATTCCTTCGCTTCGATATTCTCATACGGAGAATAGGACTTCATATAATCGTACGCTGGCTTCTCATTCGGATTTCCCCATTCGTCATACTCGTTTGTCGTCAAGGGAATGGATTCATCCAACATGGTGTTGACCACATCTACAAAAGGAACCTGTGCAATGACGCCATTCCACAATGATGGCGAAAGGTTGATAATCGCCCCCATGAGCAAGCCCCCTGCACTTCCACCTTGGGCGTATAGATGTGAGGAACTTGTAAAACGTTCCTGTATCAAGAATTGCGCACAATCCACGAAATCGGTAAACGTATTTTTCTTATGCATCATCTTACCATCTTCATACCACTCCCTTCCCATTTCCTCGCCGCCACGGATATGGGCGATCGCAAAGACAAAACCTCTGTCCAACAAGCTCAAGCGAGCGGAGCTGAAAGTTGGATCCATAGACATGCCATAGGAACCATAAGCGTAAAGTAGCAAAGGAGCCTTTCCATTTTTTTCAAAGCCTTTTTTATAGACCAGCGACACCGGAATCTTTGTCCCATCGGCCGCTGTGGCAAACTGGCGCTCCGTCACATAGTCTTCGGCATTGTATCCACCAAGAACTTCCTGCTGCTTCTTAAGCGTCTTCTCTTTGGTCTGCATGTCATAGTCGAAAGTAGACGACGGCGTCACGAGTGATGTATAGCCATAACGCACCACTTGGCTATCGTACTCTTCATTTACACTGGGATAGACGGTATAGGCTGCTTCACCAAAATTCAGGTAATGCTGGCTATGATCTTTCAACGATCGTACAGCCATTTGTGTAAGCCCGTTTTTGCGTTCGGAAACCACAACAAAATCCTTAAATTCATCCAAGCCGGCCACCAAGACATCTGAACGATGGGGGATGACATCTTTCCAGTGCTCTTTGGTCGTTCTGCCCAAGGGGCATTCAACTACTTTAAAATTCTTTGCGCCATCGTTTGTCAGTATCAAAAAGCGATCGGCTAGCGCCGTCACCGAATAGAGTACATCTTTTCGACGAGGCTGAAAAGATTTGAAGGCCGCATCCGGGGTATCTGCGTTTAATATAAAAACCTCCGAAGAAAGGGTTCCTCCAGAATAGATCATGATATATCGTCCGTTTTTAGACTTTTCGACACCAATATAATTGGTGTTATCCTTCTCGTCATAAACGACGGGATCAGATTTACTTGACGTACCCAAAAGATGTCGCTTTATCTTTTCACTCAGTAAGGTAACGGCATTTTTGGAGGTATAAAACAACGTTTTGTTATCATTTGCCCAAGTAGCTTCTCCTTCTGTACGGTCAATCCTATCGGCTAGCAAGACGCCAGTCTCCAAGTTTTTGACATATATCGTGTATTCTCGACGCGATACCGTATCCACACCAAAGGCAAGCAGTTTGTTATCTGGACTGACAGAAAAACCAGTAGCAGCATAATAAGGGTGCCCATCTGCCAAAGCATCAATGTCCAGCAAAATTTCTTCTTTATTGTCGAGGCTACCCTTCTTACGACAAAACTTGTAGTATTGCTTACCTTCATCTGTGCGCGTGTAATAGTAGTAGCCGTTCTTCAGATAGGGCACCGACTCATCTTTCTCCTTGACACGCGCCTTCATTTCTTCAAACAGTCGTTCCTGAAGTCCTTCCGTATCCTTCATCATAGCGGCAGTAAAGGCATTTTCTGCATCTAGATATTGTAGCACCTTGCTCGAGTCAGGACCTTTCTTAAAATAATCGTTCATCCAGTAATAATCATCCTGCACGGTATCCCCATGTATTACCCGTTCATGGTTTTTCTTCTCTGCCACAGGTGCAGAAGCATCCGGCCAACTCGCCAGTTGCGCTACTTTCTTATCGGAACATGCTATTGCCATAGCACCAATAATAATCATATAGTTCCACTTTTTATGCATAACAATCGTTTTTACCTTTAAAGTTAGTGTAAAAAGAATATGGATTTATCTTTTTTTAACAACATCTGCACGGTAGTTGCATTATATTTGTTGTTGACGAAACGAAAACATATGATTGAAACAATGAAACTTTGTGCCTTCTTGGGTGTGAGCTTACTCCCTATTTTGGGCAATGCACAATCAAAAAATACAAATCCGCCCAACTGGTACAACTTAGATTACCAAGCAGATGGTGTGCGCGGCATCAGTACGGAAAAAGCTTATGAGTTACTGAAAGGCCGTAAATCAACACCGGTCATTGTCGGCGTGTTGGACGGAGGCGTTGATTACAAACATGAAGATCTCAAAGAGGTGATGTGGACAAACCCAAAGGAAATCGCTGGCAACGGACAGGATGATGATGGCAACGGCTATACCGACGATGTACATGGATGGAATTTCATTGGTAATGCCAATGGTGAAAATGTGCATTATGACAACCTGGAAGTAACACGATTAATCCGCATATACGAACCAAAATACATTTCTGTGCTTCCATCCACAGCGCTCAGCGAAGCAGAGCGTCGGGAATTTGTTGCCTATCAACAGATGGTGAGCGACTACACCAGCAAACTGGATCAAGCCAATTTCGGCAACGTGAATTATGGTCGCTTGAAAGAAGAAGTGGATGCGATGATCAAAAAGATGGGCAAGGACGTCAAAGATGTGACGAAAGAAGATTTCGATCATTACACAGCTACATCCGACCGGCAGAAGATGGCACTCCGGATGGCTAAGCGTGAACTAGCCAACACCAGCTTCGACAAATTCTACAAAGATTTGGAAGAGGGTGTCAAATATTTCAGCGCACAGACCGAATATCACCTGAACAAATCATACGACCCGCGCAGCATCGTGGGCGACAACTACGAGGATGCCAGCGAACGAAACTATGGCAATGCCGATATCAAAGGGCCTGATGCCGATCACGGAACACATGTGGCGGGTATCATTGGGGCAAAACGGGAGAATGGCATCGGAATCGATGGCGTTGCCGACAATGTACAAATCATGGGCGTGCGCTTGGTTCCTGATGGCGATGAGCGTGACAAGGATGTAGCCAACGGCATTCGCTATGCTGTATCTAACGGAGCCAAGGTGATCAACATGAGCTTTGGAAAAGGATATGCCTACAATAAAAAGACTGTTGACGATGCCGTAAAATATGCGGAGGAGCATGATGTACTGCTGGTACACGCCGCAGGAAATGACTCGAAAGACAACGACATCGTGAAGAACTATCCGATGAAATACTACACGGATAGCCTCGGTGCCATCTTGGGAGAAGCAAGCAACTGGATTACGGTGGGCGCGACGTCGTCCGGTCTTGATGACGACCTATTAGCAAGTTTCTCCAATTACGGCTACAAATCGGTCGATGTATTTGCTCCAGGCGTGAAGATCAACTCAACGATGCCCGAGTCTACCTACAAGGAACAGGACGGCACCAGCATGGCCGCACCAGTTGTTGCTGGACTAGCCGCGCTATTACGTTCCTATTACCCCGAGCTGTCGGCCAAGGAAATCAAGGATATTATCATAAAATCAGTGACCAAAGTCGATGAAAAGGTAAAAGTACAAGTGGACGGCTCTTCGAAAAAAGTGTATCTGGCAGAAATCAGCGTATCTGGCGGGATTGTCAACGCCAAAAAGGCCATTGAAGAAGCCGATAAATACGTTCAGACAAAAAAGTAAAAAAATGTTAAATCGTATATAATATATATTTCTATCTTGCGTTTTATAAGTACTTAATTAAAATAAAACGCTTATGGTAGAATACTTTACACAAGATGAGCATGATACTAAATTAAGCGAAACGAAGGTGGCTATGGTGGAAAAGGTTGACGAAGTCTTTGAGGAAAATCTAAGATCCAGTTTTTCAAAGCTGGAGAAATCACCAAGCGCACGAACGATCGAGCATATTTTAAATTACTCGAAAAGCTTAAAGAAGTAGCATGGCAAAGTCTCTAACAACATTAGAGACTTTGTTTTTTATGGAGAGTTTTGAATATCTTTGTTCATGTTAAAGAAAGAGCGATACCGGGAGTTTGTCCATTATTTTTCCACGCACAACCCCGAGGCACAAACCGAGTTAAACTATAGCAATCCATACGAACTATTGGTGGCCGTTATCCTTTCTGCGCAGTGCACAGACAAACGCATTAATCAAATAACGCCCGCCCTTTTTGATCGCTTTCCCGACGTAGATGCCTTAGCAGCGAGTAGTGTCGAGGAGATTTTCTCTTACATCAGGTCGGTGAGTTATCCCAACAACAAGGCAAAACACCTGCTGGGCATGGCTCAAAAACTGATTGCCGAATTTAAGGGTGAGGTTCCCGAGAAAGTGGAAGATCTGGTGAAGCTTCCCGGCGTAGGACGTAAGACGGCCAACGTCATCTCTTCCGTTGTGTTTAACAACCCTGCCATGGCTGTAGACACCCATGTTTTCCGGGTCAGCAATAGACTGGGCTTAACAAGCCGAGCCACAACTCCGCTTGCCGTGGAAAAGCAATTGGTTAAATTTCTACCGAAAGATACCATCGCTATCGCCCATCATTGGTTGATCTTGCATGGTCGATACATCTGCTTGGCACGAAAACCGAAATGTGAGGCCTGCCCAATTACCTATTTTTGCAAATATTTTGAGAAAACCTATCAACAAAAAGCTGGATAAAAAAAATAAAACTAACATTATTAGTAAAATAAATTTTTGATTTGAAATTTTAATTGTACTTTTGAGGTGTAAATACTAAAAATATGAGTAACGCAGATAAATTAAAAGCTCTACAGCTTACTTTAGATAAATTGGAAAAATCATATGGTAAAGGAACCATTATGAAATTAGGTGATTCAGCAGTGGAGCCTATCGAAGCTATATCCACAGGCTCTTTGGGCTTGGATATTGCCTTAGGCATCGGCGGTGTTCCGAAAGGTCGCATCATTGAGATCTACGGTCCGGAGTCGTCTGGTAAAACGACATTGGCAACACATATTGTTGCTGAAGCACAGAAAAAAGGTGGCATTGCAGCCGTGATCGATGCGGAACATGCTTTCGATAAATATTACGCACAAAAACTAGGTGTTGATGTAGAGAATCTTTTGATATCACAACCCGACAATGGAGAACAGGCACTGGAAATTGCGGACAATCTAATCCGATCGGGCGCTATTGATGTCATCGTCATTGACTCGGTTGCGGCTTTGGTTCCTAAAGGCGAGATTGAAGGTGAAATGGGCGAGTCAAAAATGGGATTACAAGCTCGTTTGATGTCTCAAGCACTACGTAAATTGACCGGTACCATTTCCAAAACTAACTGTTGTTGCATTTTCATCAACCAATTGCGCGAGAAAATCGGCGTTATGTTTGGAAATCCAGAAACAACCACCGGCGGTAATGCGCTTAAATTTTACGCTTCTGTGCGTTTAGATATACGTCGTACATCGCAGATCAAAGATTCTGATGAGGTATCGGGTAACCGCGTGAAAGTAAAGATTGTAAAGAACAAGGTAGCGCCACCGTTCCGCATCGCGGAATTTGACATCATGTTTGGCGAAGGTATCTCTAAAGTTGGTGAGATCATCGACTTAGGTGTAGAATACGGAATCGTTAAAAAATCTGGTTCATGGTTTAGCTATGGCGACACCAAGCTAGGGCAAGGTCGCGATGCAGTTAAATCGTTATTATTGGACAACCCTGATTTAAGCGACGAAATAGAGGCCAAGATACGCGCAGAGGTAAGCGGTGTTGACCTTGACCAACATGCTGCATTAGAAGACTAATATTAAGGTTTACATATGCTGTGAAAGGGGTTGCCAATATTTTTCCGGCAGCCCTTTTTTTATTATTATTTACCTGATTTCAGCCTGTCTTTAAACACCTTACGAAATTTCTCCATCTTCGGCTTGATCACGTAAACACAATAAGCTTCCTCTCCATTCTTGGCATAGTATTCCTGATGATAGTCCTCCGCTTTATAAAAGGCAACAAACGGCTCCACGGCCGTGACGATAGGGCTCTTGTAAACAGCCTCCTTATTTAGCTTATCAATGTAATATTGACTCTTGCTATACTGCTCTTGCGTACGCGCAAAAATAACCGATCGATATTGAGTACCTACATCATTGCCCTGCCTATCCAACTGTGTCGGATCGTGCGATAGAAAAAAAGCTTCCAACAGCTCATCATAGGAGATAGCGGTGGTATCATACAATACCTCGATCACTTCGGCATGCCCGCTTCGCCCAGAAGATACCTGGCTATAGGTTGGGTTCGCCTTCCTTCCTCCCGAATAACCAGAAACAACAGAAGTAACACCCTTCAGCGTTGCAAATTGCGCTTCAACACACCAAAAACAGCCTGCGCCAAAGATTGCCGTATCGATAGCCGCCGTATTGCTTTTAGGCAAACGAGCGATGCCATCTGCAATATCGGTGGTCTCGTTTCGCTTTGCACTAGACTGGGCGCAGGCCGAAAAAACGGCCAAGCCGAGCAAAAGCGTCAAAAAATTACGTAGTTTACTCTTCATCATCAAAAGTTTATCTATAAAAAATCGCGTCATCACTTCACATTCGACCGGCGCAGCTATATTTGGTTTAATATCCGCTTGGCTAATAGTAAAGTAATGACGCGAAATCAACAGAAGATCAGGAAAGATCTTCTACGCGATTATTTTGCTTCTTGAAAACGTTGCGCTACGGCATCCCAATTGATGACATTAAATACAGCATCAAGGTAGGCTGGGCGTTTGTTTTGGTATTTCAGGTAATAGGCGTGCTCCCATACGTCAATCCCTAAGATTGGTGTGCCCTGTACCTCGGCAACATCCATCAACGGGTTGTCTTGGTTTGGCGTAGAAGTAACAGCCAACTGACCATCTGCTTTAACCACTAACCAAGCCCATCCAGAACCGAAACGAGTAGCACCCGCATTTTGCAATTGGGTTTTCAACTCCGCAAAGGAACCAAAAGTAGAATTGATGGCGTCTGCCAATTCGCCTGTAGGCTCCCCACCAGTGTTAGGCCCTAAGATAGACCAAAACAATTTGTGGTTGAAGTGTCCGCCACCATTGTTGCGAACCGCTGCAGGATATTTAGAAATGTTTTTGTTGATATCTTCTAATGATAAACTCTCCGCATCTGTACCAGCGATAGCTTTATTCAAGTTGTCTACATAAGCTTGGTGGTGACGATCATGGTGAATTTCCATGGTGTCTTTATCGATGTGTGGTTCCAACGCATCACTTGCGTATGGTAATGCTTCTAATTCAAATGCCATAATATTTCTGTTTTTAATTATTATACAATTAATAGCACGAATATAACAAATTCGTGTTAGCTTCGGTTTTAAGAAAGTGTGAATTTATGTGCTTGGCTACCTTTTATTACGAAAAAATGATCGAATAAGATCTGCACACTTCTCTTCCAACACACCGGAAACGATCTCTGTTTTGGGGTGGTAAAGATGACCATGTTTAGAAGCTCCTCTTTTATCGTCCTTAGCTCCATAGACAATACGTGATATCTGCGTCCAATAAGAGGCTCCTGCACACATCACGCAGGGCTCCACCGTAACATACAGTGTACAATCCTTTAGATACTTCCCCCCCATGAAATTAGATGCTGCCGTAAAAGCCTGCATCTCCGCATGCGCGGTCACATCATGCAATCGTTCGGTAAGATTATAACCTTTGCCAATGATCTTTCCCTGACTGACAATAATGGCGCCGATAGGCACTTCATCTTCCTTGAAAGCTGTCTCGGCCAACCTTAGCGCTTCCTGCATATATAGTTCATCCAAATGAACGTCTTCCTCCGCTGCACCGTCAAAATGAAACACCCGCATATTTATATCAATTTAGAACCGTTGGGCAATGGGCGCTCCACTGCTGTCAACACAATATTTCCCTGCTCATCGGCAAATCCAGTCACTAAGCATTCCGACATGAAGTCCGCAATTTGCTTTTTGGGAAAATTAACCACAGCCACAACCTGACGACCGACAAGATCCTCCTTGCTATAATGTACGGTAACCTGGGCGCTGGACTTCAGCACGCCAATTTCTTCCCCGAAATCAATCCATAATTTATAGGCCGGCCTCCGCGCCTTCTCAAAGTCAGCGACCTCCATCACGGTGCCCACCCTAAGATCCACTTGTTCAAAATCACTCCACGAAATCAATCCCTCCATAAACTACAAACGATTCGACTCTAAATTAGACAATTCCTTTGCCAAGGTGAAAAGTACGTAATCCTTTGTGCGGCGCAAGCGTGTAGCTAATTTACCAAGTAATAGCTCTTCTTCGCCAGAGCTGTAAGCTAGGTCTTCTTCCGTTAAATGATTGTATTTCCTACTCAATTTCACTTTGAGCACGCTCCATTCGGGATCAGATATTTTTAAAGTTGCCATAACTATTCTTAAAAAAATACGTTATTATTGTAAAGTAATAAAATAAACAAATATTTTTCACATGAAAAAATCTCTACTCACTTTAATTTGTTTGATTTTTGCGGTAAGCATGACGCAAGCCCAGTTGTTGCCTACGTTCAAACTAGGTATTAAGGGGGCTTTAGGCTTTTCAAGCCTAAGCTCTGAAGGCCGGTTTTTCAACTCCGACACGAAAACAGGATTTCAACTCGGTGCTTGGGGACGCGTAGGTATTGCAGGATTCCACGTACAACCCGAAGCATATTACGCTAGCAAGAAGGTTGGTGCACAATTTGAACAATCAGGCGAGAATGGTGAAGCTACTTTTCAAAGTTTTGATGTCCCTCTATTATTGGGCACTAGAATCGGATTAGGTCCTATAGGTGTTAGGATCCAAGCAGGTCCCGTATTCTCTTTTGCTCAAGATGGCAAAGTAAATTTTACTACCGCAACAGATTGGGATCGTTACAAAAAAACATCGACAGGTGTGATCGGTGGTATTGGAGCAGATATTAGCAAATTTACCGTAGACCTTCGCTATGAGCACGGTTTAACTGACCTAAATGAAAGTCCAGAATACAATCAAAAAATCAGAATGTGGACGATCGGTGTTGGCTTTGCATTCTTGTAGAAAACATTATTTATATAACAAAGGAAAGGGCTATGTCGGAGAAAACGACATAGCCCTTTTTTGATTAGAATTGTTCTAAATTGTTCGATTTTATTGACGTTTGTCAGATTTCTGTTAACAAATAAATAGATTTGCGAATCAATATAAAAAATCAAGGATAATGAGTAATTCAAAGCCAGTTTTAAGTTCTTCGCTGGGAAGAAAACTGATCATGAGCTTAACGGGAATTTTTCTATGTACGTTCCTGATAGTTCACCTGATTGGTAACTTGAGCCTATTTAAAGACGACGGAGGCTACGCCTTCAACAACTACGCGTACTTCATGACGCATTTCCCTCCGATCAAGGTAGTATCTTATTTACTGTATGCCTCGATCATCATTCACGCTGTTTATGCTTTGGTTTTAACAATGAAGAACAAAGCTGCTCGCCCTGTCAACTATGCACAATACGATGGCAAAGCGAACAGCACTTGGAATTCCCGCAACATGGGTATACTGGGAACGGTTCTTTTGGTATTTATTGCCACGCACATGCAGAATTTTTGGTGGAAATACCACAATGACCAAGTGCCTTACATCGAGTATCAAACGGATTTAGCAACGGGCAACACAACCTCTAAGACATTAGAAGCTAGCGAGTTCACAGATTACACAAAAACCGAAAGCGACGGCGTAGAAACCGTTAAGGCGCGTGACCTTTACAAACAGGTGGATTTTGCCTTTGAGAATCCCTTCTTGGTAGGTCTTTACGTATTGGCAATGGCCGCTCTTTCGTTTCACCTTATCCACGGGTTTCAGTCGGCATTCCAAACGGTTGGATTTTCACATAAAAAATATGTACCGATCATTCGCTTTATTGGCGTTTGGTTTTTCGGTGTGCTTATCCCAATTGGATTCGCATTGATGCCATTATATTTCTATTTCGTTAAATAATATTTTAGATATACTATTCGTATCTGCTAAATACAAAATATTTAAATATGTTAGATTCAAAAGTACCTGCCGGCCCATTAGCCGAGAAATGGTCAAAACATAAATTTGAGATGAAGTTGGTCAACCCAGCGAACAAACGTAAGTTCACGATCTTGGTTGTGGGTACGGGTTTGGCGGGTGCGTCAGCAGCAGCTTCACTAGCAGAATTGGGTTACAACGTTAAAACATTTTGTTACCAGGATTCACCACGTCGTGCACACTCTATCGCTGCACAAGGTGGTATTAATGCTGCCAAAAACTACCAAAACGACGGTGACTCAGTTTTCCGTTTGTTTTACGATACCATCAAAGGAGGCGACTACCGTGCACGCGAAGCAAACGTCTACCGTTTGGCCGAAGTATCGGTAAACATCATCGATCAATGTGTGGCTCAAGGCGTTCCGTTCGCTCGCGAATATGGCGGATTACTGGACAACCGTTCATTTGGTGGAGCGCAAGTATCGCGTACATTTTATGCGCGTGGCCAAACAGGACAACAATTGTTGTTGGGCGCCTACTCCGCATTAAATCGCCAGATCAAAAAAGGAAAAGTACAATCATACACGCGTCACGAGATGTTGGATTTGGTGAAAATCGATGGACATGCCCGTGGTATTATCACGCGTGACATGATTACCGGCAAAATCGAGTCTCATGAAGGACATGCTGTACTATTGTGCACAGGTGGCTACGGCAACGTATTCTTCCTTTCTACAAATGCAATGGGCTGTAACGTCACGGCGGCTTGGAGAGCACACAAAAGAGGTGCTTACTTCGCAAACCCCTGTTACACACAGATACACCCTACCTGTATCCCTGTAACCGGCGATCACCAATCGAAGTTGACCTTGATGTCTGAATCATTGCGTAACGACGGCCGAGTTTGGGTACCAAAAACCAAAGAACTTTCCGAAAAACTACGTACCGGAGCTTTGAAACCGGCAGAGATCAAGGAAGACGATCGCGATTATTTCTTGGAAAGAAAATACCCTTCATTTGGTAACCTAGTTCCTCGTGACGTTGCATCCCGTAATGCGAAAGAGATGGTAGACGATGGCCGTGGTGTAGGAAAATCGGGCGTTGCCGTATTCTTGGACTTCGCCGATGCCATCAAACGTTTAGGCAAAGATACCGTAGAGGCAAAATATGGAAACTTGTTTGATATGTATTATCAGATCACAGACGAAAATCCATATGAGCAACCGATGCGTATATACCCTGCTGTTCACTATACGATGGGTGGTGTTTGGGTCGATTACAACTTAATGACAACTGTACCGGGCCTTTACGCACTAGGCGAATGTAATTTCTCGGATCACGGTGCCAACCGCTTAGGTGCATCTGCATTGATGCAAGGTTTATCAGACGGTTATTTCGTTATTCCATTCACTGTAGGTGATTACCTCGCCAAATTAGGCAGCTTTGCTCCTGTCGACAAAAACCATCCGGCTTTTGAGGAGACGCGCAAAGAAGTAGAAGATAAAATCAACACACTGTTAAGCCTGAAGGGCTCGAAAACCATTGACGACATCCACAAAGAATTGGGTAAAATCATGTGGGAGTACTGCGGTATGGCACGTACAGCAGAAGGACTGACAAAAGCGAAAGGACTAATCCAAGCGTTGAAGAAAGAGTTCTGGACGGATGTGAAGGTATTGGGTGAAAATGACGAGCTTAATATGTCCTTGGAGAAAGCAGGACGTGTAGCCGATTTCATCGAATTGGGGGAGCTTATGGTTGACGATGCATTAAACCGTAGCGAATCTTGTGGTGGCCACTTCCGTTTGGAGTCGCAGACCGAAGAGGGCGAGGCTATGCGTGACGATGAAAACTTCACCTATGTTGCTGCTTGGGCGTTTGCAGGTGAAAATCAACCTGAGGTTCTACACAAAGAAGAATTAGTCTTCGAAAATGTTAAATTAACACAAAGAAGTTATAAATAGTATATTGGGTGAGCAGGCTTGCTTGCTCAATCCTATTACATAACCATACTATCATGGCACAACATATGAATTTAACGCTGAAAGTTTGGCGTCAAAAAAATGATAAATCCAAAGGTCAGTTCGTCACCATTCAAGCGAAAGACATTGCTGATGATATGTCTTTTCTTGAAATGCTTGACGTAGTCAACGAAGACCTTACCCGTTTAGGGGAAGACCCAATATATTTTGACCACGATTGCCGCGAAGGTATCTGCGGTATGTGCTCGTTGGTAATTAACGGTCGTCCTCATGGACCAAAATATGGCATTACAACTTGCCAGTTGCACATGCGTACGTTTCACGACGGTCAAACAATCGTTATCGAGCCTTGGCGGGCAGCCGCTTTTCCGGTATTGAAGGATCTTGCGGTAGATCGTACATCTTTTGACCGTATACAACAGGCTGGCGGCTATGTTAACATCAACACTGGAGGCGTACCGGATGCGAACACCATTCCTATCCCTAAACGTATTGCTGACGAAGCATTCGAGGCAGCGACTTGTATTGGATGTGGAGCCTGTGTAGCGGCATGTAAAAATGCATCCGCAATGCTGTTCGTTTCTGCTAAGATTTCGCAATTTGCATTACTTCCGCAAGGACAAACAGAGCGTTACGAACGTGCACAAGCCATGGTAGACCAAATGGATGCCGAAGGCTTTGGAAACTGTACCAATACAGGTGCTTGTGAAGCTGAGTGTCCGAAAGGCATTAAATTGACCAATATCGCGCGCATGAACCGCGAATATTTTACGGCGAAATTTTTCCGTGAGGAAGATGTGCATACACACAACTAGTCTACTGTACAATTCGCGTATAAAAAGTCCTCGTTAGAAATAATAACGAGGACTTTTTTTATATTTACATTTCACGAAAAGGGACTTAAATGTTGACAAAGATTCGATTCCTACTTTTGATCTTAACGTTATCTTTATTAGGTACCGCCATCACTATACATTTTACCATCACTGATGAAGAGATGTTGCAGTTGGACGAGCGTAAACTAACAGCTAACATCCACCGATTTGAGGACCGAATTGATGAAATCTTGCGCGATAGCCTTATTGTTAAAACCTTCCAAAACGTTGATAAGTATCCGATACAACTTGCTCAAATTACCGATGAGCTAAGTAAAGAGTTTATCTTTTTTTATGTGTATCGCGATAATCAGATTGTACATTGGTCGACCAATATTTACGTGCCTGTTACCGATGTGGGTATCCGTAGTCGTACCTCTTATATGCAATCAGAAAACAGATCATTTCTGGTAAAGAAAAAGGATCTACAGCACGGAATTTCCGTATTGGCACTGGTTCCTATCAAACGAAATTTCGAAAATCCTAATAACTACCTGACCAACAATTTTCTTCGTGTAATTGGTGTCAAAAATATCGAAATTGCGCAATACAACGATAATAAGAATATTCGAAACATCTACAGCAAAGACAACAACTATCTGTTTTCGATTAAACTTATCGATGGAAAAAAAGACAATATCTACATTGATCTACAGTTTATATGCTGGGTGGCGGCGATCATTTGCCTGATTATCCTAACGAATAGCGTATGTTTACATTTTGCGAAGAACGGAAGGGCTTGGCTTGCGGTACTGCTGTTCTTCTCGGTACTTGTTATCATCCGTTACATCGATCTCCGCTCGAATTGGCTATCTGTCCATTCCAGCCTCGAGTTATTTGACCCAAAATTTTACGCCTATAACCAGTATCTTCCAAATGTATGGGCTTACCTGATGACTACGGGAAGCATATTTTGGTTCATATGCTTTGTCAAATATATCCAACGCTACCTCCCCACACCAAAAAGCTTATTAAAGGAAAAATCGGCTACGTTCTTTTCTTTTATCGGTATCTTGTCCATTTTTGTGATTGCACAGATCATGTTTTACTTTCTGGGCACCTTATTGACACACTCACCTGTTTACGAGAATGATTTCACGAAAATACTGAACCTAGGCTTCTATGGTTGGCTCTGTATTTTACTGTTCTGTTTTAACGTTACCTCCCTTATATTATACATTGATGGTATTGTGCAGATGGTCAGGTATTTTCTTAAGGACATCGCGAGAATGTTAAACATCGCGTTAAGCTGTCTGATCATCGCGTTGTTTCTGACAGCATTATTGGGTTACAGTCATTTCTTCTGTTTGTCTTTTGGGTGCCTAGTTTTTCTACGAATATACAAAGCTTATGGATTTTCTGCTCCCTATCGCCTATCGATCTTCATATCCACGATATTGCTGCTTTCAGGCATATCGGTGATTTCCTATAACCACTACAACAGGATCAACAAAAAAGATGTGATGAAACAATCGATCGCCCATCTACTCGCTGAAGATGACGTCAATGCTGTTTCGCTTTTTGTGGATATCGAGAAAAATATCAACAACGATTACAAGCTTGAAAAACTACTTAGCTTAAATGACAGCTCTACCGATATCCCTTATATTGCCGACTACATCAAAACACGTTACCTAAGTGGCTATCTTTCGAAGTTCGAGTTTCAGGCTTTTTTCTATAACAATGAAGGTCAGCCTTTGGAAAAATATACGTCCAATGTCGCGGCCGCTTACCGCGAAAAGGTCATTAAAAGTGCGATTAAAATTCCATTCACGACGAACTTCTATCGCTTAAAAAGCGAACTTGGCACACACGAATACTTCACGCACCTCACCATTCCGTACGAAAGCGATTCCGATAAGTTTTATCATATTTACATCAACCTGAAAAATCTGGCCTATAGCACATTGCTACCCTATCCAGAAATACTGTCGGACAACAAATCTTCCGCTTGGCAATTTGATGCATTCGAAAACAATTCTTACGCACTCTATAAGGGGCATAATTTAGTGACACAATACGGAACCTACAATTATGCGGAAAACGACTTCAACATTCCCAACAAACTACGGGAGTTTCTCGAAATAAAAGAGCAAGACAACTTTTTGCACTTGGCTTACAAACCCGATCAGTATACAACGATCATTCTCAGTAAGCAAAAAACGACCGCTTGGGAACATTTAGCTTTGGGATCGATTGTCTTTATATTGCTATTGATTTTCTTTGGTGTTTTCAACTTTACAAACTATACTTTCAAGACCATCAGCGATAAATCCTTCCGTTGGAACAGAATACGCTATCATTTTCGACAACTGTTCAACAACATACAGTATAGCACGCGCATACAAACACTCGTTATTATGTCCGTGTTATTGGGTATATTGATCTCCGGGGGCATTGCATTTATCAGCATCAACAAACAGCTGGAGGAAACCACATCTGCAAATAGGCTCAAAGAGATTGCCGAGATTACCAAGAAAATAGAAAACAGCATTGCGGGAACAAAGGATGATGTTCGGCAGCTGATCGTGAAGATGTTGCGGGATATGGCCCCGTCAACGATGACAAACTTCAACCTCTATGACAAAAACGGTAAACTGCTCTACACATCGCAACCAAGAATATTCGATCTTAAGCTTATTTCGGAGTACATCAATCCCGACGCATTGAGCAAGCTTGCCGTTTTACGAAAGTCAGAGGCCTACGAGCAGGAACAAATTTCCATTTTTAAGTTTGCAGCAGCCTATGCCGCCATTAAAAACGAAGAATATAAAACGGTGGCCTACCTCAACATTCCTTACTACACGACGGAGAAGGATGCGATAGCAAACAAAAACCTGTTGTTGAATACCATCCTGAATATCTATACATTCATTATTATCCTTTTTGGATTTATTGCTGTGGCCGTGTCCAGTAAGATAACAAAACCGTTGGATATTGTCCGACAAAAGCTGGCAGAGACGCAGTTATCGAACAAGATCAATGAGCCGCTCTATTGGGAGCGAAATGATGAGATAGGCATGCTGATTAAAGAATACAACTACATGCTGATCAAGCTGGAAGAGAGTGCGAAACAGCTACGTGATGCCGAACGTGAAAAAGCTTGGCGTGAAATGGCGAAACAGGTGGCACACGAAATAAAGAATCCACTTACGCCGATGAAGCTCGGCATACAGCAGTTAATGCGGTCCTACCACGAAAACGACGAACGATTTTCGGAACGCTTTCTCAGAATATCGAACTCTGTTATTGAACAGATCGATAGCCTTTCGAAGATTGCGACGGAATTCTCCGCATTTGCGAAATTGCCGGAGACCAACTTGGTAAAAATCAACCTGATCGAAAAGATCCTGAAAGTGATGAACTTTTTCAATAGCACGACCAGCACCCTCATTGTACTCAACAATGAAACAGCGGATCGTGCCATCTATATCCTTGGCGATCGAGACCAAATGCTTCGATCTTTCAACAACCTATTTAAGAACGCCATCGAAGCCAGTGTGGGCCGTAAAAAGACGAAGATTAATGTAGAAGTGAGCTATTCGGATCAGCAACATGTACAGATTTTGATTCAAGACTACGGTTACGGGATTTCCGATGAAGCAATTCCCAATATCTTTAAACCAAACTTTACCACGAAAAGCTCTGGAACTGGATTAGGTTTGGCTTTTGTCAAACAAACGGTAACAGGCATCGGGGGTAAGATTGAATTTGTGACCAAGGCGAACAGTGGAACCACCTTTATCATTACGCTACCTATTTATACCGGTTAAGGGTATGCTTTATTTTCACCTACAACGAGCGCCTGGAAAGGAGCTTTACGAAAAACAGCATACAACTTCGATCAGATAGAAAAGCAAAAGTCCAAACTGGAAGCAAAGGCTAGATAGAGATGAGGTGTATCGCAATAGAAATACCCCCTTTTGCGGAGACAGCGGAGTTGTTTGAAAAATCGCATGTGTGTTCGTTCACGATTTCTGCAAAGGGGCTAACATAAGTTCCGATGCTATAATATTATGATATAATCCTCTTTTTGGGGCGAATTTTAGGCATTTACTTTAATACAATCCCGGCACGTCCCATGATCGCATTATCATTATAAAGAAGGACCGTGTAAGCACCTTTTTTAAATTTATCCAAAGGCCACATGAACTGATATTCTTCGCCATTATTGGTAAAGTTAATAACATCCTTAAACGTATACTGAAGTTTCTCGCCGTGCACGTAGAAAAAGTTATTGGCATCGCCAAAAAGATTTCCCGATGGATCTACCACGCGAACAAATATCTCTTTGTTACCACCTTTTGCCAGTGCATTATCCGCTACGGAAAACAGAATCTGTAGCTGGTCCACCCGTCTTGCGCGGCTTTCAATCTCTACACTGCCTTTCTTCGATATAGAAACCCCGTTTACATGAATGTTGGATACCTTTAAACCCGACGCCACAGTCACTTTATCTTTTAGTTGTGTATTCTCCTTGGAAAGTACATTAATTTTTCGATCCGTTGCGATTACCTTATCAGAAAGATCTTGGTTCTCCCGCTGCAATAGCTCATTTCTTACTTTCAATTCGTTTAGACTCACGCGTAGATCGGAGACATCGCCTTTCAGCCTAGTAACTTCTTGCTTCGCCTGCAGAATATCCTCTTCGGTGATGGTTTGTTCTTCCAATTTTACACGCAATTCAGATATTGCTTTTCGAGCTCGAGCTTCGGATGCTTCCAAGTTGGGATCCAGCGCTTCTGCACTTTTTAACGTAATTAAATTATCCAATTCGGCTTCTATACGATCTATCTCTATCTGTAGATCCTGCTTTTGGATTGCCATGGTATAGAGCTTTTCTCCGGACGACTTAAATTTCACATAAAAATACAAGTTGGTGGCCAACAATGCGGCAATAGCTATGATGAAAAAATAAATCTTCGAATTACCTTTTTTGATGGGTTCCTCCTGAAATTTCTTCTCTGAACTAGCTGTCCCTACCTTCTCAATATCCGCGTTCTTGTGCATTTTTACCTAGACGTATGTGGAGCGAAGTAACTTAATTATTATCAACAAATTAAAATAGCAAAAATTGTTCCAATTCGAGTTGTAACATTACAATTAACAAACTACTCAAAATAATTCATGCTATTGAATCCCCCTTTGCGAAGGTACTCTTCTTTTCGCATGAGTTGTAGATCACTGCTTACCATATCTTTAACGAGCATAGGCAAAGTAAACTTAGGTTGCCAACCGAGTTGACTTTTAGCTTTGCTTGGGTCGCCGATCAGGAGATCCACCTCGGTCGGTCTAAAATATTGCGCATCGACCTTTACGACGGTCTGTCCAAGTTTAATATTTTCGACAGGGATACCCAATCGTTCTAACACCGCCTCATCGCGATCAATGATCACACCTTTTTCCTGCGCATCTTTGCCACTGAATTCGACTTCAATGCCCAGTTCAGCAAATGCCATACGGACAAAATCACGAACGGTCGTTGTGACACCGGTTGCAATGACGAAATCCTCAGGCTTCTCCTGTTGTAGAATCAACCACATGGCTTCCACGTAGTCTTTGGCATGCCCCCAATCCCGTTGCGCGGATAAATTACCTAAGTAGAGACGGTCCTGCAAGCCTAATGCAATTTTTGCTACGGCGCGGGTAATTTTCCGCGTCACAAAAGTTTCGCCACGAACTGGACTTTCATGATTAAAAAGAATACCGTTGCACGCATACATATTATAGGCTTCGCGATAATTTACCGTGATCCAATAGCCATATAATTTAGCTACCGCATAAGGGCTTCGTGGATAAAACGGGGTAACTTCACTTTGCGGTACAGCCTGCACCAAGCCGTAGAGCTCGGACGTAGAAGCCTGGTAGATCCTTGTTTTGTCTCCCAAGCCAAGCAAGCGCACAGCGTCAAGTATGCGCAACGTCCCAATACCATCTGCATTAGCCGTGTACTCTGGCGTATCAAAACTCACCTTCACATGAGACTGCGCGGCAAGGTTGTATATTTCATCGGGTTTGATTTCCTGGATGATACGTATCAAGTTCGTCGAATCAGTGAGATCGCCGTAATGTAGAATAAAATTTCGGGCACTTAGATGCGGATCCTGGTAAAGATGGTCTATCCTATCCGTATTGAAAGATGAAGAGCGTCTTTTTAGACCGTGAACGATATATCCTTTTTTCAGAAGAAATTCTGCCAAGTAAGCACCATCCTGCCCCGTAATCCCTGTAACGAAAGCTACTTTCGGTTTATTCGTATCCATAATATCAAATAATACGCAAATTTAACAACATTTGCCTTTTTCCCTTATTTATCTTCAAAATAAGCAAAATAAATAAAGCCACGCCTTAGGCGTGGCTTCATAAGCTTATATTTTCTTTTAGTCCTGTACCTTCGTAAAATTGAGGACCAGGTACCCTGTGCCATTATCCAAAGGAACAGGCATACGCATCACCAAGGATTGCCCATCGGAATAGGATAGGTTTAAACGGTATCCCGAAGTCACGTTCGTTGCCTTTTCCCCTGAGTAGATCTTCTTAAACTGGAACTGAGGATGTTGGTTGTCCGCTTTGCTATCATATACGGACCATACAATAGTGCGTACGGCGCCATCGGCACAAAGCGTACCTGAAGCATTAAAGGTGATACTACCGCGATAGTTCCCCCCTGGCAAGTTCCATACACTCCCGATAAAGCAGTCTACCGGTGCCTCATCAAATATATTCTTTATAGTATATGCTGCTGGAATATCTTCTCTGTCCACAGCATTCAACACCCATTTACCTTTTAGACCGCTTCGCCACTGACTGGCCGAAGGGCCACTAGCTCCTACCGAACCAGACGGAGCAGTCGTTCCTGAAGTAGATTTTCTTTGGGCCCCGCAGGAGCTCAATACCAATACCATAGCCATCAAGGTGAATACAGATAAGATATGTTTTCGCATAATGTAAAATTTAGTTTTCTATTTTTGAGTATATTCGCAAATATAAAAAAATGCGCTGATGACTTCATCCAAAAATCATACCATAAGCAAAATTGCCGCAAAAGCGATCGTTCGCATCACGGTAATCCTTATCGCGCTTCCTATCATCCTTTATTTCACTAGACCCGAGTCCATGGCTTCACGGGTATCCTTCCCGAACCCTTGGTCTTTAGTAGCGCCATTACTGCTACTACTCAGCTTTGTCGCGCTCCTGGTCGTTGTACTACGAAATAAGTACAGTAAAATGGAATACAATTGGCTGCTCATACTATCGGGCATATTTGTATGTCTCTATCTTTTCCTATTTTACACGCGGGTTCTTCAAATATTACAGTAGATCACCCTCTTCTTAAAAAATGGAATTTTCATGAAGAAAAATAAATATTGGCCTATTCTTAAAAATGTAGTAAAAGTTGTTATCACGACAGCGGCGCTGTATTGGGTTTCCCAAAAAATATCTTTCCAGGACTTGGCCGAGGCCCTAAAAGGCTGCAACCCGCTCTATCTGTTCCTAGCGCTGCTATGCTACACCTGTTCACAGATCATTGCTTCATCGAGGCTAAAAAGCTTTCTCGCTGTGATCGGATTAAAACTCAGCGAACGGTATAATTTCAGGCTTTATCAACTAGGGCTACTCTACAACTTCTTCCTGCCGGGAGGGATAGGTGGCGATGGCTACAAAATCTATTTCCTGAAAAAGAACCATGCCGTACAAGGGCGAAAGGTCCTGAGTGCTGTATTCTTTGATCGGCTCAGCGGCCTTTGGGCGCTGAGTATCATCACAGGATGCCTAATTATGTTCATGCCCCGGTTAGCCATTCCAAACAGCGTCACCATCTGTGTGCTGCTTATAGGCACAGCCTCTTACATCTACTTTCTGCGATTATTTTTCAGACCTTTCCTATCGCGCTTCCTCATCACGCACCTGAAGGCCTTAATGGTACAAAGCTTGCAAACGCTAAGCGCGATCAGTATCCTATACGCATTGAATTTTGACGGTAAGTTTTCGCCCTACCTGTTGATATTTTTATTGTCTTCTCTCGTAGCAATTGTGCCCTCCATCTTAGGCGGCGTGGGGCTTCGCGAATCGCTTATGTCTTTTGGGGCAGAATATTTTCAGCTGGATGGACATCTTGCGGTGTTGATCAGCTTGATTTTTTACAGTATCTCCCTTTTGGTAGCGTCTTCGGGAGTTTATTATATCCTGAGACCGCAACGCCTTGGGGCAGATAAGCTGCCGAGCGCGGACGAAGTAGAACAAGAATTAGAAAAAGAAGAATAAATACGCATATGGCAAACATCGTTATCACTGGGGCTAGTAGCGGCATCGGATTTGAAGCTGTATTGGATCTCACGGCAAACAAAGCGAACAATGTGATCGCGCTTGCCCGATCGGCAGATAAGCTGCGCAAGCTACATGAAATTGCAACATCCCTCAATCCCGACGGCGGCAAATTGTATCCTGCACAGTTTGACATCGCCTACGACAATTACCCCGATTCACTCATTCCATTTATCACCTCCAAGTTTGACAAAGTAGATATACTGATCAATAATGCGGGAGTGTTGGTCAACAAACCTTTTCTAGAAACGAGTTTACAGGACTTTGCAGCGGTATTTCAAACCAACCTTTTAGGGCATGTCAACATGATACAGCACATTGCTCCGCTTATGGGTGAAGGAGGGCACATCGTCAACATCGGAAGCATGGGAGGCTATCAGGGTTCTTCCAAGTTTAGCGGGCTATCGGCCTACTCGGCGAGCAAAGGCGCACTCGGCATCTTGACGGAATGTTTGGCCGAAGAATTTAAACCACAAGGGATAAAGGTCAACTGCCTCGCCTTAGGGTCGGCACAAACAGAAATGTTTGAAGCTGCCTTTCCTGGTGTCGAAGCCAATACATTGGCTTTTGAAATGGGAAGATATGTCGCTGAATTTGCACAGAACGGACATAAATATTATAACGGGAAAATATTACCTGTATCCAGTACCACCCCGTAACCAATGCGTGATCTATCGGATTTGGTCAACGCTTGTCGATCCAATTCGATAGATCACGCATTACGTCCTCGTTGAATGTTTCTTCAATTGTCGCATACTCTTGTGGTGCGCCCGTTTCTGCACGTTGAAAAAGATGGTTCAACCCTTCGTATGCCTGAAGAAAATGCTCTTTTTTTTGCGGCAGATGATCAGTCAGGCTTTCCAAATTCGGAGCAAAGGGAACCTGCAGGTCTTTGGTACCAAAGGCAGCAAAGACAGGAATATCTATCCTTTCCATAAACGGAACCGGGTTGATGCGCATAAAATAACGGAAACTGGGCAGTAACATCATTTTAAACTCAGCCTCCTGCGACGGTGTCAGCTTTCCAAAAACGGGCGTAACGTTATTCATTATACGTGTATAAGCCTGCTGATTGGGCAACTTGCCCTTAATGAGGGCGAAGTTGCGCCTATTTATCTCCTTGGCTTCTTGAAGCTCTTTTTTTGTCATGCCCTGTACCCGTCCTAGTTCGTGGGCCTGCAGGATCATCAAGGAATCGATTGGAATTGCCGGTGCCGCGAGCAATGCTATAAAGCTCAGTTCGGTGGCCTTCTGCCCCGCCAACAGTGCCGCGATGAGACCTCCCTCGCTGTGGCCAATAATCCCCACTCGGGAGGGGTCTACCTGTTGTTGCTTTCGCAAAAATTCCACCGCCGCGATTGCATCTTTACTGAAATCGCCAATTGTGCTCTGCACATAGTTGCCGGTAGATTTTCCCACACCACGTTCATCATAGCGCAGCACAACGACCCCTCTTTTCGTAAGATAATCTGCAATGACCTTGAAAGGCTGATGGCCCTCGATCGTCTCGTTTCGATCTTGCGGACCACTTCCTGTAACCAACACAACAGCCGGGCACTTGTCTTTCCCCCTCGGAATAGTCAATGTACCAGCAAGCCTCACAGCGTCAAAATTGTTTTGGAAGGAAACATCCAACGTATCGTAACTATAAGGGGGCTGCGGAAGCTGGGGACGGCGCTGAATTTTCGTCTGAAAAGATTGCAAGGTTAAGGGCAAGAAACTACTATGCTGTCGGATGACACCCTCAAGCTTACCAAACACAAGCCGCCCACGAAAGGAAAAGTCGATTGATGTCGCCTCAACATACAACGAGTCATCCCGAACCATTACTTTGTTGAAAGGCATCGTTGACATCGATTGCACTGGACCAACCATATCGCCTTGCCAAAGGCCATCCGCATCTTGCCTTAAGTGAAAAACGATGGGTAACGTTGCCCCATGAACGGCCAACTCTCCTTTCCAACTTCCTACCATAGTTCTACTGAAACCCAAACAGGATTGTAGAAACAACATCAATAAAAGTAAACAACACTTTATTCCATACCTAATCATAGCATAAGCTAACTAGCAAAATGTCGACCAACTTTCTACCAGGAGTATAAGTCGACCAATGGAATGCCCATCTACTTTCATCGTATAAATTGTATATTTGCAAAATTTCAGACATGAGAAAGTTAATCGGTTTTATCCTTACCCCCCTTTTTTATTTCAGTTTTTCGCTGTCTCTTATCGTATTTCACCCCATCCAGTGGCTCTGCTTAAAACTGGGTGGATACAGGGTGCATAAAAAAAGTGTCGACATGCTAAACGGTTTTCTTGTTGCCTGCAACTATACGCTTTTTAACCGCACCCGCTTTATTGACAATAAAAATATTCCTGTAGGCCGGCCGGTTATTTTCGTGGCAAACCACCAAAGTACGTTCGACATCCCGCCCCTGATCTTTTTTTTACGACGATTCCATGGCAAATTTATCTCCAAGATCGAGTTGGCACAAGCTGGCATCCCGAGCATATCATTTAACTTAGTGCATGGTGGCGCAGCAAACATTGACCGGAAAGACCCCAAGCAGTCCATATCGGAGATTTTGAAATTGGCAATGAACATGAAAACAAAAGGTTGGTCGGCTTTTATATTTCCGGAAGGCACGCGAACAAAGACAGGCCAGATGAAGCCTTTTTCCATTGGCGGTATCGCCACTTTGCTCAAAAAAGTGCCTGATGCCCTGGTTGTTCCGGTTGCTATCAACGGATCATACCGTATGGTGGAGTATGGCATGTTTCCTTTGCGCCCTTTTACTCCTATGAGCTGGGAGGTACTAGATCCCATCGACACCGTTGGTCTCAATGCAGAAGAGATTGTAAAAAAAGCAGAAGAAATCATCAAACAAAAGGTAGAAAGGTAATTAGTTCACCTTTCTATCTTTCCAACTATATTTCCCTACATTTCCCGCCACCCCAATGTACACCAAGTATACGGCGTGAATAAGCGATAAAAAGGGTAAGTTCAGCAATAACTTTCTCCGTTCCACAAAAGCACACAGCGGGTGTATAAAAAAAGACTCGGCAATCACTTTAAGGACGAAAGCGACTAAAAATAAAACATGCAATTTGGGCAGGTCGACTATGAAATGTACAGCACCTGCTAAAAGCGCCAAATTGAAGAGCCATATGCTCACGCCCAGTGCCACTACCTTCTTATCCTTGTACTTGGTACTTTTGGAGGCCCAACGTTTTCGCTGGCTGATAAAAGCACTTAAGGAGGGCTTTGCATCGGTGTAGACAATAGCCTCCCTGGATTTACAGAAACTTATCTTATCGGCATGCTGCTCAGCCACCTTGTGCAGGAAAAGTTCATCATCCCCCGACGCCAGGTTATCAATACCGTTAAATCCGCCCATGGCGTAGAACACATCCCGGCGATAAGCTAAATTGGCACCGTTGCAGGTTGTCGGATGTCCATTACCGATCCCTGCAGCCCCCAAGCCAATGAGATACAGAAACTCCAAAGTCTGCAGACGCTCGAAGTAGCTCCTTTCTTCCGAATAAACAACCGGAGAGGAGAGCATTTTTGCTTCGGACTGCTCGAAACAGGCGATCACAGTGGAAAGCCAACGAGGTCCCATACGACAATCCGCATCCGTAGTTACCACGATATCTCCTGTCGCCTCTGCGATGGCGCGGCTAATAGCCAGCTTTTTATAGGAATTCAATTTGTCGCCCTCGTTCAGCTTGATCAATTTAACGCCTAGCGGGGCATAGTTGGCAACGATCTCCGCGGTAGCATCCGTCGAATGATCATCCACTACGATAATTTCCAATCGTTCTTTCGGAAAATCCTGCGCAACGATGCAATCAAGTGTGCGCGCAATATTTTCTTCTTCGTTGCGAGCAGCGATCAGTACCGATACCTTGGCCTTGCCAAGCTCTGCCGATTGCCGTTCTGAAAACCCAGCGATGCGATCCCATCCCCAGCGCATATACAGCACCAAAAAGGTATACACGAGGGTCATCACCACCAAAAAAATATCAAGACTTGTTGTTATTGACATAATTAACATTAAAAACGAACACGGATCCCAAAACGGCCGGAAGTATTAAATTGACAAACCAAATGCAGGATACAATGGCCATAACGGCAATCTCCTGTGTGGTGATGTAACTGTAAAGATTACTTGCTACAAAGCTACGCACACTGAAATCAAATATGTCCAAAGAAGGAACTGCACTTTGGATGAAAAACAGGATAAAGATCATGAGCACCATCGCAGCAAAAGGCATACTAGGCAAAAACACAAGCATCAACACCATGTACTGCGATGTAAAAATCACAAACCTCGCCAACGACAAAAACAGTACATTGGCAAGCTCTCGCGTACTAAAATCTTCCAAAACGCTAAAAAAAGGCTTAATTTTTCGCAAAAAACGCAGACGCCCTACCAAATTATCTACCCAATGTACATTAAAATAAAGCACTAAAAATGCGGCGGCGTAAATAATCCCCAAAAGCCATATCGCAAACTTCACGGCGTCGGGTGTCGAAAGATAAGTGCAGATAAACCAAGCGATGCTCAGTGCACCGAACACGCTAGTGAGCACAAGCTGTGCAAACAAACCAACGCCCATTGCCACGGCTCCCGTAGCCCGGTTTTGCGCTTTCAGCAGCATAATTCTGCCACCATATTCGCCTATTCTATTTGGAGTAAAGATGGCCCAAGTAAGTCCACAAAAAACAGACTGTACAGCCTTCCACCAACTGATTTCCTCAATACGCCGGCTCAGGTACTTCCACTTGATCACTTCGATCGCCCAATTCATAAACATCATGATAACGATGACAGCTAACGTAGCTCGCACAACCCAGTCTTCCACACCGTCTAATAGGGCATTAAATTCATGAAGATTTTTTTGGTTATTGACCTTTGTTACGATAAACCAGCAAGCCATTGCCACAATAGCAAGCTTGATGAGCAGATTCAAATATTTTCTGTATTTTTTCGTCAACGATTCCAAATAAAAGCACAATGTTACTAAATTTTAGCGACATGTTAAGTTAACATAATAGATTAGGCCAACAGCGCAAAACACGACCAGCAGCGCCAATTAAAACAATAGGAAGTTTTCTGCCGATAAAATTGTAATATTGCCTTATGCAACGAGAAAAGGCAAAAGAGCGGATAATTTTGGGCATTGACCCAGGAACGGTGATACTTGGCTATGGCTTGGTCAAGCAGGTAGGTCAACAGGTAAGCCTGATCTCGCTGGGTGTGATCAAGATGGGACATCTTGACGACCATGGACTCAAATTGCAGCGCATTTTCAAGAAAACATCAGCGTTGGTGGAACAATACAAACCGGATTGCGTAGCACTTGAAGCGCCCTTTTATGGGAAGAACGTGCAAGTGATGCTGAAATTAGGTCGCGCACAGGGAGTAGCCATGGCCGCGGCACTGAATTTCGACATTCCCATCTTTGAATATTCTCCGCGAAAAATAAAGCAAGCTGTTACAGGTAGCGGCAATGCGAGCAAGGAACAGGTTGCTGCCATGCTCAAAAATATACTCAATTTCAATGAGACCCCGGAATTCCTGGATGCCACGGATGGCCTTGCAGTAGCGGTATGCCATGCATTCCAACAAAATATCAGCAGCGAGAGCAAAAGCTACAGCGGATGGGCAGCTTTTGTGAAAGACAATGAAAAACGAGTACGCTAAAGCTTGACCTGCCGGATAACGTTTTTAACATTCAGCTCCACGATATCCGTCATACTCTGGCATTTATAGTATGCATCATTTTCATAGAATGCTGCATATCCTTCGCGAAGTTGACTGATGTTTCTCTCCGTAGACAGCTCTTGCAGCTGTGAAGCATCGCGCAGGTCCTTAATACGATGTCGTTCGCTACGCACGCGATGAACGATCGACGAACGCTCCTCCTGTTGATACTGTAATACGGTCTTTTCATTAAGATGCTCCATAGCAAGTTTCACATAGGGGAAATTTTCCTTAAAATACTGAGGCATATAAACCTTTGGATTACCCTCGTAAAACTGCTGATCGAAGTCTATTGCTCGAATCCGAAACTGGAAATCATCAAAGTCGGGCGTTATTTGCATCACAAAATTGTAAGCGCGCATATCTCCTAAAAGGGATATGATACATCGCTCATTAAATTTCACAAACTCCTTCGCGATCCGTGTTTGGTTGTAGTCAGGATTCAGAATATTGCCCTTACTAAAAACATCGCCTGGAATACCGACAATATGCTCCTCCACCAACGTTTCCCGATCGACAAGATAATTCACCTGATTGGGCGAAAGGATTTCTTCAAGTTCTAGGCCGTAGATACGCGATGCATCCGCCTGCTTGATGTAAAAATAATCGTACACATCATTTAATCTATTGATAATCCGTACACGAAACGGCCTTGTGTTCCCGAAAGCACAGTATTCAATACGATCGATAATTTTATGCTCCACGATCCGTGTATTTCCGGATGCTTTAAGAATAGCATAAACCACCTTAAGTCCCTCATACAACTGATCAACCAGATAAGGAGGATAGAGAGGCGTTTCCCAAAAGGTATCCTCTCCATATTTATCCATGACGGGCACCGTTTCCGTAAAATTTAACAGGTCTTTGTAGGCGACGGGCAATTTGGCATCTCGCTGATACATGCGAAGGTACTTTGCAAGCCCCGTCCCCACGGGGTACATTGGTTTTTTCCTTGATATCTTTACATCATCCATTTCCATAGCCAAGCATTTTAGGTAAAGATAACATTCCTCGCGACAAGCAGCCTGCTTTTTCGAATCTGCTGAGCACTTGGACAAAAAACATGGTCTACCGAAAAAAGTATGCATGCATAAGGAAACGTAGTAAAAATAAAACATTTACAATAAATGAATGATTTGTTACAAAAAACAAAATCATATCCCAAAAATACTTACTATTTTTACAAAAAAAATAAATTTTTAGTTGAAAATCGGTGTATATAGGAAAGCTTGCAAAAAGGAAGAAGCTCCCCGGGCGAGGAGCTTCTACGCTAACCAATTATAAACCTATGTTATTTTGAGGGAAGTAACATGCCTTTTTAACAAAACTCTTGCTTTTTATCTCGTTTTGTTAATACAAATATAAAATATATGCGATTTCTCTGCAAATTTTATTTGATTTTTATTTATTTTACAAAAAGTATCAGACATTTTTAAAACAAATCACCATTTATATGGATAAAAAGTATTCAAATTACGATTTAGACAATTTAGACGTTCAAATTTTGTCAATTTTGATGGAAAACGCCTCAATCCCATACACAGAAATAGCAAAAAAGCTCATAGTTTCAGGAGGAACCATACACGTAAGGATGAAAAAGATGGAAGAACTAGGAATAATAAAAGGATCAGAGCTCATAATCAACCCACAGAAGGTAGGTTTTGATATTACGGCCTTCTTAGGAATCTATTTGGAAAAAGGTTCGCAATATTCCGACGCTGTAAAACAGCTTCAATCCATTAAAGAGGTTGTTGAATTACATTATTGTACCGGACAGTACAGTATGTTTGCCAAAATAGTTTGCCGCGACACAGCACATTTGCGAAAAGTATTGAACGAAGACATTCAAGCGCTAACCGGAATTCAGCGCACCGAGACCATTATTTCATTGGAAGAGAGTATCAAACGACAGATTTCACTCTAAAAAAACGCAAACGCCGGTCGATCGACCGGCATTTGCGTTTTTTTAGAGAATATTCGCAAGCAAATCGATGTAAAACTGCACGCCTTGATCTATCTCGTCCAAAAATATGAATTCATCGGCAGCGTGAGACCGAGCAGAGTCTCCAGGACCAACTTTCAACGAAGGAACGGGCAGCAGCGCTTGATCGCTCATCGTAGGGCTTCCATAGGTTGTCGATCCCAACTGTAGGCCAGATTGAACGATTGGATGATCAAATGCGATGGTCGATGGGTTCAATCGAGTAGAGCGCGGCCGTACATCGAGATCGATATGTTGCCGGATGATATCCAATACCTCTTGATTTGTGTATACATCGGTTGTACGTACATCCACCACAAAGGTACAAGAAGCAGGCACTACATTGTGTTGCGAACCGGCGTTGATCATCGTAACCGACATCTTCACCGGGCCGAGGTGTTCTGAAGTCTTTGGAAAAGTAAATGTTCGGAACCATTCGATAGCTTGCATGGCTTTATAAATAGCATTTTCACCTTCTTCGCGAGCAGCATGTCCGGCTACTCCAGTAGCTTCACAATCCAACACCATCAATCCCTTCTCGGCAACGGCGAGATCCAAAAGCGTAGGTTCACCCACGATAGCGAACGCAATAGGCCTCAAATGTGCAAAGGCAGCCTCCACCCCGTCCTTCCCAGAAATCTCTTCCTCCGCGGATGCCAGTAAGCATAGGTTGTATTGAAGATCGGTCCTTTCGTAATAATGTAGGAACGCTGCGATGAGCGACACCAAACAACCGCCAGCATCGTTGCTGCCCAGTCCAAAGAGCTTCCCTTCCTCTTCGGTAGGCGTAAACGGATCTCTACTGTAGCCGGGATTAGGCTTAACGGTATCATGGTGTGAGTTTAACAAAATGGTTGGCTTATCCTCGTCGAAGTGGCGATTATAGGCCCACAGGTTATTACCCAAACGATCGTAGGCCACGGCATGCTCTTCAAGAAAACGACACAGCAGATCTGCTGTGTCGTTTTCTTGCCTACTAAAGGAAGGTAAAGCAATAAGCTGCTTGAGCAGTATCCTACTTTCCGCCGTTAATCGGGCAATAGACGAACTAGTCATTGTAAAGCCCTCCAGCTTTCTTTGCAGATAGCTTGATGCCTTTTATAAATGCAGAGCTGAAACCATTATGTTCCATCTCGTTGAGCCCTGCAATGGTACATCCTTTCGGCGAAGTAACTTTATCGATCTCCCCCTCCGGATGATTTTGTGTTTGCAACAGTAGGTCGGCAGCGCCCTTAGCCGTTTGTACGGCCATCTTGAGCGCATCATGGGCGTGAAAACCGATTTCAACACCACCTTGGGACGCCGCTCTGATCGCTCGCAGGAAGAAGGCTATACCGCAGGCGCAAAGTGCTGTCGCTGAAGTCATCAAGTCCTCCTGAATAACCACCACGGCGCCGACCGCCTCAAAAAGTGCTTCCACTTGAGCGACAACATGATCCGTGGCATTGTCTGTCGCAATACAGGTCATGGATTGGCCTATGGCAATCGCCGTGTTGGGCATCGCACGCACAACAACAGATTCCGCTCCCAAAACGGCTTTGACATCGGCACAGCTCACCCCAGAAACGACAGAAACGACAACCTGATCAGGTCGAACGACAGGTTGAATTTCCTCCATCACCTTTCTCAACTGTTGGGGGAGAATAGCAAGGACAACAATATCAGCTTGGGCTACCGCTTCGGCATTCTGGTCGCTGGTTCCGAAACCCAAATCAGCTTCCTGCTTTAAGGCTGCAATATTTCGTCTTGTTAACGTGATATCGGCAGCTTTGTACTGCCCCGATTTCACCAAACCTTTGGCGAGAGAAAAACCAATGTTCCCACTGCCGACTATCGTTATCTTACTCATGCTATTATTTTGCTAACAAACAGGTACCGAATTCTCCCTGTTGGTACAGGTGAAGATTCAAGGCATTGCCAATATATACATTTTTCACACCTTTACCAATAGCGTGAAAAGCATTCTCGAGCTTAGGAATCATCCCTTCATAGATAATGCCCGCAGACTTCAATGATTCAAAATCGTCTGTCTTTATAGTTTTGATAACCGATTTATCATCGTTAACGTCTCTGAGCACACCGTCTTTTTCAAAACAATAGATCAGCCTGGTGTCATAGATCTTAGAAAGGGACACGGCCAGCGAAGACGCAATGGTATCTGCATTGGTATTCAGGAGTTGCCCTAAACCGTTATGGGTGATGGCCGAGAAAACAGGAGTGAAACCCGCTTCCAAAAACTTCTTCACACTCAAGGTATTAACGCTGTCTACCAAGATATCACCCACATAACCGTAGTCGATCTCGCGCACAGGACGCTTCACCGCTTTTATAGTATTGCCATCCGCACCACTTAGACCCAGTGCATCACAACCAAATTTTTGTAGTGAAGATACAATTTTCTTGTTGGTAAGCCCCGCATACACCATGGTGACGATATCGAGCATCGCTGCATCAGTGACCCGTCGGCCATCGATCATCTTGGCCTCTATGCCCAATCCGGCCGCGGTGCGCGTCGCCACTTTACCTCCCCCATGTACGAGGATTTTCTTGCCTTGCAAGGCCGCAAATTTTTCGAGAAAGATCTGTAACTGCTCTTCGTCGTCAATTACATTGCCCCCTATCTTTATAACATTCAACACACTACCCATCTAATCGAATATATACTTTTCCTATTTCAAATTTTCCAACATCCGCTTCAGTACCACCTGTGCGGCCCATACGCGATTACTTGCTTCTTTGATCACCAATGAATTGGGACCATCTAATATCTCGGACGACAATTCCAGATCACGACGAACCGGAAGGCAGTGCATAATCTTCGCATCATTCGTCAGCTTCAGTTTATCATTGTCCATCATCCAATTCTGTGCGACGGGATATACTTCGCCATACTCTTGGTAGGAGGACCAGTTTTTAACGTAAACAAAATCAGCACCTTTCAGGCTTTCTTCCAGATCGTCCGAAATGGTGGCTCCTTTAGTAAAATCTTCACACAGATCGTATCCCATAGGGTGGGCGATGGTAAAATCAACCAATCCCTGCTCTTGCGCTTTGCACATCCACTCTGCAAAGGAGTTGGGCACCGCCTGTGGCAATGCTTTCACGTGGGGAGCCCAAGCAAGCACCACTTTCGGCTTTTCCACCTTTTTATGTTCTGTGATGGTAATCAAATCCGTCAAACTCTGTAAGGGGTGCCTGGTAGCACTCTCCAACGACACCACGGGCACACCGCAGAACTTAACGAATTTATTGAAAAGGTCTTCCGTATAATCAGCCGCTTTATCTTTCAGGCTGGGAAAAGAACGTAAGCCTAGGATATCGCAATACTCCCCCATCACGGCAGCGGCTTCACGGATATGTTCTACCGTCGTTCCGTTCATAACGATCCCGTCCTGCGTTTCCAGCGCCCAACCGTCCTTATCCATATTCATCACCATGACGTTCATCCCCAAGTTCATGGCCGCTTTTTGAGTACTCATGCGGGTGCGCAGGCTGGGATTTAAAAATACCAACCCCAAGGTTCTGTTCTCGCCCAACGTCTTATTATCGTAGGGACTTGCTTTCAAAGCCAATGCATCTTCAACCACTTTGGACAGATCATCGACGTCTGCTACCGAGAAAAATTTATTCATCTTTATGTTTGATTACGCTTTCAATCGTTCATCGAAAGCCGTTAAAAACCGATCAGCAATATCCTTGTCAATATTTAATGCAGGCAATATACGGATTACATTGGGTTTCGCTTCGCCGGTAAATATGCGGTTCTTTACAAGAAGTTCCTTCTTTACTTGGCCCAGCTCTTCGGGCAATTCGATACCGATCATTAATCCCCTACCGCGAACTTCCTTCACCTTATCAAATTTACGCAACTCATCGATCAGATAGCTACCGACTGTCCGCGCATTCTGCAACAACTGTTCGGATTTAATCACATCCAACACCGCTACTGCCGCAGCGCAGGCCAAATGGTTTCCACCAAAGGTGGTGCCCAACAAACCAAAAGAAGCTTGGAACTTGGGCGCTATGGCCACAGCCCCTATCGGAAAACCATTTCCCATCCCTTTCGCCATGGTGTAGATATCAGCCGAAATACCGGCATAGTCATGTGAGAAAAAGTCGCCCGTACGACCGTATCCGCATTGTACAGAATCTGCGATAAAAACGGCATCATGCTGATCGCACAAGCTACGGATCAACTGCAAAAAAGGAACAGAGGCCTCACGTATGCCGCCTACACCCTGAATACCTTCAATAATGACCGACGAAATCTCTTCGCCATAGCTGCTGAACGCATGGGTTAAAGCCTCTTCGTCATTAAAAGGCAGGAATATGACATTATCCGTCTCGTTTACCGGAGCCACAATAGCAGGATTGTCCGTGGCAGCCACTGCTAAGGAGGTACGTCCGTGAAAAGATTTAGAAAAGGCAACGATCTTCTTTTTCTTGTTATGGAACGAGGCTAATTTCAATGCATTCTCATTGGCCTCGGCACCAGAATTGCAAAGAAACAGCGTATAATCTTCCTTACCGGAAAGTTCCCCCAACTGTCGGGCCAACTGCTTCTGTATGGGGATCTCAATTGAATTGGAGTAGAATCCGATACGATTCAATTGCGTAGTCAATGTTTCAACATAATGTGGATGCGTGTGACCAATAGATATCACCGCATGTCCACCGTACAGATCGAGGTATTCATTACCTTCGGCATCCCAAATTGTAGAGCCTTTGGCTTTTACAATATTGATGGGATTAATAGGATAAACATTAAATAAGTCCATTTACGATAAGATATTAGGAGGCGAAAAAACTCCCGTAGGCAAATATAAGTAAGACACGGTGGAATAAGTCAAGAAAAAACAAGAAAATCCAAGCTGGCCAAAAACAAACAAATCCCCAACTGCGCACAGTTGGGGATTTGCTATACATGGAGAAGGATTTCTCCTTCGAAGATTTAGTCTTCTTTCTTTTCTTCCGTTGCAGGAGCCTCCTCAGCAGGTGCTACTTCTTCAGCTTTAACATCTTCCACTACTTCAACAGGAGCTTCTTCTGTTTGTTCAGCTGCTTTCTTCTTAGCAGAACCGCGACGGCGTGTAGTTTTCTTCTCCGCTTTAGCTGTTTGACCGTAAACTTCGTTATAGTCAACCAATTCTACAAACGCCATTTCAGCGTTGTCACCCAAACGGTTTTCCAACTTGATGATGCGCGTATATCCACCTGGACGAGTAGCCACTTTTTCAGAAATTTCGCGGAACAAGATTGTTACCGCTTCTTTGTCTTTCAAGTAAGCGAATACTGTACGACGTGAATGTGTCGTATCATTTTTTGATTTAGTGATCAATGGCTCAACGTAGGTACGCAATGCTTTAGCTTTGGCCAAAGTAGTTGTGATACGTTTGTGCTTGATCAATGAAGTCGCCATGTTAGCTAACATCGCCTTACGGTGACTGTCAGTGCGGCCTAAGTGGTTTACTTTTTTTCCGTGTCTCATTTTAATTGTGTTGTTTTGTGCGTACCGTCTGCAGAAATTAAAAAGGCAAAAGTAAAAAAGTAAAAAACCTATACAGTCTTTCTAATTTTTAATTTTTAATTTTTAATTCTCTAGGGAATTACGCAACAGGTCGCTTTATTTATGAATTACTTATTATTCTTCGTCCAATTTGTATTTAGACAAATTCATCCCGAATGACAAACCTTTCGATTTAACCAGCTCTTGAATCTCGCTCAAGGATTTCTTACCGAAGTTACGGAACTTTAACATATCCGCCACATCATAGGTAACCAGCTCAGCTAGTGTACGGATATCCGCTGCTTTCAAACAGTTCAATGCACGTACAGAAAGATCTAAATCAACCAATTCTGTTTTCAAGATCTTACGCATATGCAAGATTTCCTCGTCAACAACCTTAGTTTCCTCTTTCGTTTGCGATTCCAACAACATATTCTCGTCAGAGAACAACATGAAGTGCTGAATCAAGATCTTGGCAGCTTCCTTCAAAGCTTCCTCAGGGTGAATAGAACCATCGGTAGAGATATCCAACAACAATTTCTCGTAGTCAGTTTTTTGTTCTACACGGTAGTTTTCTATCGTATATTTTACATTCTTAATTGGTGTATAGATTGAATCTACAGCGATCAAACCTACAGGACCATCAGTAACTTTATTTTCTTCAGCATTTACATAACCACGCCCCTTAGATACTGACAGCTCCACTTCGATAGTAACAGCACTATCCATGTTGCAGATCACCAGCTCAGGATTCAACACGGTAAAATTATTGGAAAACTTCGTAATGTCACCGGCTTTAAACTGTTCCTGTCCATTGATCACTACAAAAATCTTCTCGTTATCACCTTGTTCACCTGTTTTCTTGAAACGCACTTGTTTCAAGTTCAAAATGATCTCGGTAACATCTTCAACAACACCTTTGATAGTAGAGAATTCGTGGGAAACGCCTGAAAACCTTACCGACGTAATTGCATATCCTTCTAAGGAGGACAATAAAATACGGCGCAAAGCATTACCAATAGTTACACCAAAACCTGGCTCTAATGGACGAAATTCGAAAGTACCATCAAAATCCGTTGATTTTTGCATGATAACTTTATCCGGTCTTTGAAATGCTAAAATTGCCATTTATTTCTTTTTAAAAGTTTTTATTAATAACGTAAAATATAACCGAAGTAAGCGCAATTCTATACAGAATTCCGCCTACTTCAATTACTTATTATTTAGAGTACAACTCTACGATTAAATTCTCTTTGATGTTCTCAGGAATATCTGCTCTTTCAGGGAAAGCAACAAATGTACCTTGTAATTCGTTCGCGTTCCACTCTAACCAACTGAATTTGTTGATTTTTCTACCTTCTACGGAAGTAGAAATTGCTTCCAAAGATTTAGAACGTTCACGAACAGCGATTACGTCACCTGGACGTAGGCTATATGATGGGATGTTAACAACTTCGCCGTTAACAGTAATGTGCTTGTGGGATACCAACTGACGTGCTGCTGAACGTGTTGGCGCGATACCTAAACGGTAAACAACGTTATCCAAACGAGCTTCCAATAATCTTAAGAAGTTCTCACCGGTAATACCTTGTTTTGCAGAAGCTTTCCCGAACAATGTACGGAATTGACGCTCTAACACACCGTAAGTATATTTCGCTTTTTGTTTTTCTAACAACTGAATTGCGTATTCAGATTGCTTACCTCTTCTTTTTGAAGGACCATGTTGTCCTGGAGGGTAATTCTTTTTTTCTAATGCTTTATCAGGTCCAAAAATTGGTTCTCTGAACTTACGAGCTATTTTGGACTTAGGTCCTGTATATCTTGCCATTTTTTTTTCTGTTTGAAGTATCTGTCAGCCTATAGCTGGAGAATCTTATCTTAAACAATCAACTAATTAAACTCTTCTGCGTTTTGGAGGACGACAACCGTTGTGCGGAAGTGGAGTGATATCCTTAATGGTAGTCACATCGATCCCAACAGTCTGTAATGTACGGATAGCCGACTCACGTCCAGCACCCGGACCTTTTACGAAAACCTCTACTTTGCGCAAACCCAAATCATGCGCCACTTTACCACAGTCGTTTGCTGCTTGACCCGCTGCATAAGGGGTGTTCTTTTTAGAACCTCTAAAGCCCATTTTACCAGCTGAAGACCATGAAATAGTTTGTCCCTGATTGTTTGTTAACGTAATGATGATGTTGTTAAAGGTAGCGTTGATATGAGCTTGACCAACAGGCTCGATAACGACGATACGCTTTTTAGTAACCTTTTTACTCTTAGCCATTTCTTAATTATTATTTAGTAGCTTTTTTCTTGTTTGCAACTGTTTTACGTTTACCTTTACGTGTACGTGAGTTGTTTTTTGTACGTTGACCACGAACTGGTAAATGTTTACGGTGACGCAGACCACGGTAACAACCAATATCCATTAAGCGTTTGATGTTCAATTGAACTTCTGAACGCAATGCACCTTCTACCTTAATCTCATCGTTGATGATCGTACGGATAGCTGCTAATTGATCATCGTTCCACTCGGAAACTTTAACGTCCTCACTGATACCTGCTTTTTCCAAGATGTAAGCGGCTGTAGCACGACCAACACCGAATATGTAGGTAAGGCCTATTACGCCTCTTTTGTTTTTAGGTAAATCTATACCTGATATCCTTGCCATAGTATACTTTAAGCGATTATGTGATTTTAACTAGCCCTGACGTTGCTTGAACTTAGGGTTCTTTTTGTTGATTACAAAAACTTTTCCTTTGCGACGGATAATTTTACAGTCCGCGCTACGTTTTTTTATAGATGCTCTTACTTTCATTGTAATAATATTTTAAAAGCTGAAAATAGTGACCAAAAACAACCCGTCTATTTGTAACGGTATGTAATTCGTCCCTTTGTTAAATCGTAGGGAGACATCTCCAATTTCACTTTGTCTCCTGGAAGAATCTTGATATAATGCATACGCATTTTACCGGAAATGTGCGCGATAATCTCGTGCCCATTCTCCAATTCTACCCGAAACATCGCGTTAGAAAGTGCTTCCCTTATTATACCGTCTTGTTCTATTGAGGCTTGCTTAGCCATATGCTCTAACTTAATTTACATTTTAGCCTGCACAAACAGGAGTGCAAAGATAAATAAAAATATTGAAAACCAATTACTTTTTATCCAAAACTTTCTCTACGTGTTCGAAGGTAAGAAGCACATCGGGCTGTCCCTTTCGAATCGCTACCATCTGCTCAAAGTGTGCAGAAAGTTTACCATCGATCGTACTCACCGTCCATCCGTCGTCCCAAAATTTGACGCCGGCTTTCCCTTGGTTGATCATCGGCTCGATGCATATCACCAAACCAGCTTCCAGTTTTGGGCCGGCACCACGCTTACCATAATTCGGAACTTCCGGTTTCTCGTGGAGATGTAATCCTACGCCGTGTCCCACCAACTCCCGCACGATGCCATAATTGTATGGAGCTACATGTTCTTGAACTGCCGCAGAGATATCGCCTACACGTTTGCCTACTACCGCTTGCTCGACGCCCTTAAATAAGGACGCTTTGGTTACATCAAGTAGTTGCTGCGCTTCAGCAGATACTTCGCCCACACCAAAGGTATAGGCCGAATCGCTTATAAAACCGTTAAGATTGACCCCCCCGTCCACAGAAACTAAATCGCCATCCTTGATGACGTAATCACTGGGAAATCCATGCACGATTTGGTCGTTCACGGAAATACAGAGCGAATACGGAAAGCCATGGTAATTTAGAAAAGCGGGGGTACCGCCATGATCATGAATATAATCATAGGCAAGCTTATCCAACGACAAGGTGGTAATGCCCGGTTTGATTTCCTTTGCTATCTCAGCAAGCAATAACGAGAGTACGTTAGCCGACTCTCGTATTTGCTCGATTTGATCTTCTGTTTTATAATAAACTTTAGACATTTATTAGATTGCTGATTGATCGATCCCTTCCACAGTAGCCGTTGAACGACCTTTAACACGACCTGTCTTCATCAATCCATCGTAATGACGCATCAATAGATGACTTTCGATCTGTTGCAGGGTATCCAACACCACCCCTACTAAAATCAACAATGAAGTACCTCCAAAGAAATGGGCAAATTGATTGTTCACGCCGAACTTACCAGCCAGCGCGGGCATGATAGCGATCAACGCAATAAAAATGGCCCCTGGGAAAGTGATCCTAGAAATGACATTGTCGATAAATGTATTGGTGTCGAAACCGGGCTTGATGCCGGGGATGAATCCACCATTTTTCTTCATATCTTCCGACATCTGTTGCGGATTAACCATGATCGCCGTGTAGAAGAACGTAAATGCAATGATCAACAAAGCAAAAGTAACGTTGTAGGCCACCGACGTGAAATCTCTCAGCGCAAGCAAAAAGTCAGACTGTAAATTTGGAAAAAACTGCGATAAAGCCATTGGCAAGAACATAATTGCCTGCGCAAAAATGATCGGCATAACACCAGCAGCATTCACCTTTAGCGGGATATACTGACGAACACCGCCCACCTGCTTGTTTCCAACGATTTTCTTTGCATACTGTACCGGTACCTTACGAATACCTTGCACAACCAAAATAGCAAAGATCACCACGAAGAACAAAGCCACAAACTCCAATAGCAACGGAATAGGACCACCACCGCTCGGGCTCATACGAGATGCCCATTCAGCAATGATACCTCCAGGCAATTGTGCAATGATACCTGCCATGATGATCAACGAGGTACCGTTACCAATTCCTTTATCGGTAATTTTTTCACCGAGCCACATCACAAACAAGGTACCTGCAGTCAACACGATAGCAGAAAGAATCGTAAACATAGGCTCAGCCAACGTTTTGGCTTCGGCAGGAACTTGTGTTTTCACATAAGCAACGGCTTGTACCAAGGTGATGGCCAATGTTAGGTAACGCGTAATCTGGGTCATTTTCTTACGACCAGATTCACCTTCTTTCTGCATCTTCTGAAATGCAGGAACCGCAATCCCCAATAACTGAACAACGATCGATGCAGATATATAAGGCATCACGCCCAAAGCAAATATTGCCGAACGCGAGAACGAACCACCGGCAAACATATTGATCAGATCCAATATGCTATTGCTATCGTTGTTCTTAGCGCCTAGTGCATCGGGGTTGACACCTGGTAGAACCACGTGACAACCGATACGGTAGATTAGAAGAAGTAGTAAGGTCGTAATGATACGATTACGTAAATCTTCGATTTTCCATATATTGGTTAAGGTTGTGATTAGTTTCTTCATGTAATATTAAAGTTTTACGATAGAACCACCTGCAGCTTCGATAGCTTTTTGAGCTGAAGCAGAGAATGCATGTGCACTTACTTCAATTTTAGCTGAGAACTCGCCACGACCTAAGATCTTGACCAAGTCATTTTTAGAAGCTAGGCCATGTACGCGTAACGCTTCGAAATCGATTACCGTCAAATTGTGCTTCGTTACCAAATCCTGAAGAACATCAAGGTTCACACCTACATACTCTACACGATTGATGTTTTTGAAACCAAATTTAGGCACACGACGTTGCAAAGGCATTTGACCACCTTCGAAACCGATTTTCGTCGATGTACCTGAACGTGAACCAGCTCCTTTATGACCACGAGTGGATGTACCACCACGGCCAGAACCTTGACCTCTACCGATACGTTTCTTGCTTTTTACAGAACCTTTAGCTGGTTTTAAATTACTTAAATTCATTTTGTTTAAGATTGTGTTACGCCTTCGCTCTCACTAAACAGGTCGTAACGATTAAAAATAGAAATAATAAACGGGAATGGAAAGAGCCGTAACGACTCTTTCCATGTCCTATTAAATAGTTTCGATAGCTACCAAGTGGTTTACTTTTCTAACCATACCAATGATGGCTGGAGTAGCTTCAACTTCTACTGAGTGGTTGATACGTTTCAATCCTAAAGCCTCAATAGTCTTCTTTTGGCGCTCGCTTCTGTCGATAACGCTCTTTATCTGGGTGATTTTGATTTTTGCCATGATAATTAACCGTTAAATACTTTGTTTAAATCGACGCCGCGGTTCTGAGCGACAGTGTATGCATCACGAAGGTTTCCTAATGCATCGATCGTTGCTTTCACCACATTGTGTGGATTGGATGAGCCTAAAGATTTCGCCAATACGTCTTTGATACCAGCACTTTCTAGTACCGCACGCATAGCACCACCTGCAAGTACACCAGTACCGTGTACCGCTGGTTGAACCAACACACGTCCGCCAGAATACTTACCGTATTGCTCGTGAGGCACTGTACCGTTGATGATCGGAACTTTGATCAAGTTCTTCTTTGCATCATCGATACCTTTTGTGATAGCCTCGGTTACCTCTTTCGCTTTTCCAAGACCGTATCCTACGATACCGTTTTCATCACCCACAACAACGATAGCAGAGAAACTGAAGGTACGACCACCTTTGGTCACTTTTGCCACCCGTTGGATGCTTACTAAGCGATCTTTTAATTCGATTTCGCTTGATTTTACTCTTTTGATATTGCTTAATGCCATGTTTTTCTTGATTAAAAGTCTAAACCGCCTTCGCGAGCACCTTCAGCCAATGATTTTACACGGCCATGGTATAAGTACCCATTACGGTCAAAAACTACTTTGCTAATTCCTGCTGCAACAGCTTTCTCTGCTACCAATTTACCAACTGCTTTAGACTGGTCAATCTTTGTTCCTGATGCCGCGAATTCTTTCGAAATCGAAGATGCAGATACCAAAGTTTTACCATTTGTATCGTCGATAATTTGTGCGTAGATACCTTTGTTGCTTCTGAAAACAGATAACCGTGGACGTTCAACCGATCCAGCAAGGCTTTTTCTGATTCCTTTTTTGATTCGCTCTCTGCGAGATGTTTTATTTGCTGCCATGGTTATTATTTTTTAGCTGATTTACCTGCTTTTCTTCTCAAAATTTCACCCGCAAACTTGATACCTTTACCTTTGTAAGGTTCTGGCTTACGGAAGCTACGGATTTTTGCTGCAACCTGTCCGATCAATTGTTTGTCCGCAGACTCCAAAACAATCGTTGGGTTTTTACCTTTTTCAGCCGTAGTTGATACTGTAATTTCCTTTGGCAACACGAAAACGATCTGGTGAGAGAAACCTAGGGTTAGCTCCAATGTATTTCCCGTGTTCGAAGCACGGTAACCTACACCCACCAATTCTTGGGTAGTTTTGTAACCTTCTGTAACACCTACAACCATGTTATTGATTAAGGCGCGGTACAATCCATGTAATGCTTTGTGTTTCTTTTGTTCGGTAGGACGCGTTACGATTACATTACCTTCTTCTTGTTGGATGGTAATGTCACGATCTACCTGTTGTGTTAATTCGCCCTTTGGTCCTTTTACCGTAACCAGATTTTTATCTGATACAGTAATCGTTACTCCCGAAGGAATAGCGATAGGCGCTTTTCCAATTCTTGACATTTCTTTTGTGTTTTTTACCTAGATTAATAAACGTAACATAAAACCTCACCACCTACATTTTGTAGACGAGCTTCTTTATCTGTCATGACTCCTTTAGAAGTTGACAAGATAGCGATACCCAAACCATTCAAAACGCGCGGCATGTCTTCCACACTTGCATACTTTCTTAAACCAGGTTTACTCACACGTGTCAACGTACGAATAGCCGGAATTTTGCTAACTGGATGATACTTCAAAGCGACTTTGATCGATCCTTGAGGACCGTTTTCTTCGAATTTGTAATTAGCAATGTAACCTTTGTCAAAAAGAACTTTAGTGATCTCTTTTTTAAGGTTCGATGCAGGAATTTCAACAACCCTGTGGTTGGCCTTGATGGCATTCCTTACTCGTGTAAGGTAATCCGCTATTGGATCTGTATTCATTAGATATTAAATTATGACAATGGTTTCCTGAACTAACCTAACTCCCGGACCTTTTGTCTGTACATAAATTTTGCAATACGAAAAAACCCCGATAAACCGCTTACGGGTTTATCCGGGCAAAAGTAAAAGTTTTTTTTCTGATTACCAAGAAGCTTTTTTCACTCCCGGGATCTTTCCGTCTAGGGCCATCTCGCGGAATGTTACACGTGAGATACCGAATTGACGCATATATCCTTTTGGACGACCAGTCAATTTACAACGGTTGTGCAAACGTACCGGTGAAGCATTCTTTGGTAATTTGTCTAGCGCTGCATAATCGCCAGCTGCTTTTAGTGCAGCACGTTTTTCAGCAAACTTAGCTACCAATTTCTGACGCTTTACTTCACGCGCTTTTAATCCTTCTTTAGCCATTGTTGTTTGTATTTTGATTTTTGAATGGTAAACCGAACTGTTTCAATAACTCCAATGCTTCGATGTCGTTGCCTGCAGAAGTTACGAATGTAATATCCATACCTTGGATCTTGTTGATCTTGTCAATGTTGATCTCTGGGAAGATGATCTGCTCGGTGATACCCAAGTTGTAGTTACCTCTTCCATCGAAACCTTTGTCATTGATACCACGGAAGTCGCGGATACGAGGCAAAGATACAGCGATCAAACGGTCAAGGAATTCGTACATGTTGTTGTCACGCAATGTAACACGTGCACCAACAGGCATTCCTTTACGCAATTTGAAGTTAGAGATATCCTTTTTAGATTTAGTAGAAACAGCTTGCTGACCAGTGATCAATGTCAACTCGGAAACCGCATTGTCGATCAATTTCTTGTCAGAAGTAGCTGCACCAACACCTTGGGATACGACGATTTTCTCCAGTTTAGGAACTTGCATAACGCTTTTATACTGGAATTTTTCTTTAAGCGCTGTACGGATTTCCTCCGCATATTTCGCTTTTAATCTTGGTACGTAAGTCATTATTTAATTTCCTCCCCTGATTTTTTTGCGTAACGAACAATTTTACCATCCGCGTCCAAGCGACGACCAACGCGCGTAGGTTCGCCCGTTTTAGGGTCGATCAACGCTAAGTTGGAAATGGTGATTGCAGCTTCTTTTTCGATGATACCACCGTTAGGATTAGCCGCGCTAGGTTTAGTGTGTTTTTTAACGATGTTAGCGCCTTCAACGACAGCTCTGTTAGAGTCCACTAAAATTTGCAATACTTTTCCTTGCTTACCTTTAGAGTTACCAGCGATAACCTTCACTAAATCACCTTTTTTGATTTTGATTTTGTGAGTTGTTTTTGTTTTCTGTGCCATAATTATAAAACCTCCGGTGCTAGTGATACAATCTTCATGAACTGTTTCTCACGCAATTCACGAGCCACAGGCCCGAAAATACGTGTTCCACGTGGTTCGTCGTTATTATTCAACAATACTGCTGCATTGTCGTCAAAACGAATGTATGAACCATCTTTACGACGGATCTCTTTTTTCGTACGAACAACAACGGCTTTAGAAACGGAACCTTTTTTCACGTTTCCTGAAGGTAAAGCGCTCTTTACGGTAACAACAATCTTATCACCGATAGATGCATAACGCTTGCGCGTACCGCCCAATACACGGATTACTAAAACTTCTTTAGCTCCTGAGTTGTCGGCCACATTTAATCTTGATTCCTGTTGTACCATTATTTAGCTCTTTCTAAAATTTCAACTAATCTCCAGTTCTTTGTTTTACTCAGCGGACGAGTTTCCATGATTAATACCGTATCGCCGATACCGCAGGTATTTGTTTCGTCATGAGCTTTAAATTTAGTAGTTTTTTTAACGAACTTACCGTAGATAGGGTGTTTTACTTTACGTTCAACCGTTACGACGATAGACTTGTCCATCTTGTTGCTAACTACTAAGCCGATTCTTGTTTTTCTTAATTTTCTTTCCATTTCGACTTTACGTTTTACGCCTCAGAGGCTGTTTCCTGTGACTTGGCTTCATTTTTACGCTTAGAAACCTCCGTCGCGATGCGAGCGATGTTCTTACGCGCAGCTTTGATGACATTGGGGTTCTCCACAGCAGAAACAGCATGTGCAAATTTCAACTTGTTAAGGGCAGCTTTCTCTTCTTTAAGACGAGCTACAAGTTCCTCTTGTGATAATTCGATGATTTCTGAATTTTTCATTTTCTTTCAGTTTGTGCAGGGTTATCAATTCTGTTTATAAAGTGCCTTGTGGGTAACGGCCACAAGGCTAAACTATTGACATTACCAGCGATTTTTATGCTTCTACGTAATCTCTACGTATAACAAACTTAGTTTGAACCGGCAATTTTTGAGCTGCTAAACGTAATGCTTCTTTGGCAATTTCCAAAGGCACACCTTCTGCTTCAAATAACATACGGCCTGGACGCACTACGGCTACCCAGTATTCTGGAGCTCCCTTACCTTTACCCATACGTACCTCTGCAGGTTTTTTGGTAACAGGCTTGTCAGGGAAAATACGGATCCACACTTGACCTTCACGTTTCATATAACGTGTTACGGCGATACGTGCTGCCTCAATTTGGCGGCTCGTGATCCATGCTGGCTCCAGTGACTTGATACCGAAAGAACCGAAAGCTAAATCCGCTCCACGAGAAGCGTTACCTTTCATACGGCCTTTCTGCATCTTTCTGAACTTCGTTCTTTTTGGCTGTAACATGTTCGTATTTTATTTAATCCGCCATCCGACGGACAACTGTTGTAATCTATTAAACTTATTATCCTCTGTTTGCACCACCACGGTTATTACCGCCACGGTTGTTGTTTCCGCCACGGTTGTTGCCGCCACGTCCACCTTTGCGGTTATCGCGTTCGCGACGCTCGCCACCTTCATTTCCGGCACGGGTCTTCGTGTTGGATGTTTGGCCAATGTTAGGGGAAAGATCACGTTTACCGTAAACCTCACCTTTACAGATCCAAACCTTAACACCGATTTTACCGTAGGTCGTCAATGCTTCTGCCAAAGCGTAATCGATATCTGCACGCAATGTGTGTAGAGGAGTTCTTCCTTCTTTGTACTGCTCGGTACGTGCCATCTCAGCACCACCCAAACGGCCAGAACACATTACTTTGATACCTTCAGCGCCCATACGCATTGTAGATGCAATGGTCGTTTTCATTGCACGACGGAATGAAATACGTGCTTCAAGTTGCTTTGCGATACCTTCTGCTACCAATTTCGCATCCAATTCAGGACGTTTGATCTCGAAGATGTTGATTTGAACGTCTTTTTTCGTCAATTTTTTCAACTCTTCTTTGATCTTGTCAACTTCTTGACCGCCTTTACCGATAACGATACCTGGACGTGCAGTGTGGATAGTAACCGTGATGCGTTTCAAAGTTCTTTCGATAACAACTTTTGCTACACCACCTTTTGCGATACGTACAGAAAGATATTTTCTAATTTTTTCGTCCTCAACTAACTTATCAGAATAGTTGTTGCCTCCGAACCAGTTAGAATCCCATCCTTTGATGATCCCTAATCTGCTACCTATTGGATTTGCTTTTTGTCCCATTCTTATTTAAATTAGTTGTTTACTTTTTTTAAACTGTCTACTACCAAAGTAACGTGGTTTGAACGCTTGCGAATTCTGTAACCGCGACCCTGTGGAGCCGGACGCAATCTTTTCAATTGACGACCACCACCTACAGACACTTCCTTTACGAATAGCGCGCTGTCTTCCAAAGAAGCACCTTCATTGCTTGCTTCCCAGTTTTTGATAGCTGATAGTAATAATTTCTCAACACGAGCAGCTGCTTCTTTACCTGTGTGTTTCAAGATGTAAAGAGCGGTCTCCACTTTCTCGCCACGGATAAGATCTACCACTAAACGCATTTTACGAGGCGAAGTAGGGCAGTTCAATAACTTGGCAGTAGAAGCTCCTCCTACTTGAGCTTTTTCCTGCTCTTTACGCTGTCTGATAAGGACAGACTTTTTGAGTTTTTTTGTTGCTTCCATTACCTAATTATTTTTTCTTTTCTGCGTGGCCTTTGAATGTACGCGTAGGCGCAAATTCACCAAGCTTGTGACCAACCATATTTTCTGTTACATAAACAGGGATAAATTTATTCCCATTGTGCACTGCGAAGGTATGGCCAACAAAATCAGGTGAAATCATTGATCTACGAGACCATGTTTTGATAACTGATTTTTTGTTTGTTTCATTCATAGAAAGAACTTTTCTTTCTAAGTTGTGATCGATATAAGGACCTTTTTTAATTGAACGAGCCATTATTTTTTCCTTCTCTCAATGATGTAACGATTCGATGTTTTCTTCTTGTA